>Ga0210059_1000096_pt1 | contig 74687 bp, 57 predicted proteins | sample Ectturendosymbi2_FD_188042 | JGI IMG/M metagenome (GOLD analysis project Ga0210059, IMG submission 188042) | Ecteinascidia turbinata endosymbiont from Florida, USA - Sample 2 (SPAdes) (version 2) | ecosystem: Host-associated > Tunicates > Ascidians > Unclassified | place: Key West, Florida...
GGATGCGTAATTTTACGTGAAATCGATTTCCTATTAAAAATTTGCTGATCGATTCCTTGCTTACACCCATCGTGGAAAGTACATACTTGAATAGAGATATGTGCAAGTTTGAATTATCGCAAAAAGACGAAAGCAGATGGCAGTCGACTGATTCCTCGAAAGCATACAGAAACATTAGTGCTTTTAAGTGTCACTGTGGAGAAAGTGAGTCTCTGTGTTCGCTGTGTCGTAATGGCATTATCGTGTATACCGATTCGAGGATGTTGATTCACTCGAATGCGTCCACTGTTACTTCCTAGAGGACAAGCTGGTCTCCGGTTGGACGAGTCACCCTTGACCCACACATTCGACAGACCTTTCGGTTATGGATATTTTTTTCTGTGGGGATACCTAACGGCGGGGCCTCTGCTAGTGAAACCCAAATTAATGACGCGCTAAGCATTAACATTCCAAGGGAGATCAGAATTCCCAATTAGATTATCCACAGACAAATTAAAAATTTCAATGTGCGAGAAGACACAGCGATTCAGCTCCAAGGAACGTGGATCGAGCAAATTACAAACTATTGAGCTGTTCTAGCAAAATATTGGTTAATGAGGAAAACGCTTAACGACACAAAATTATGGCTGGAAAATAAGCCTAACAAAAAATATTGCAAAGTATACCTTTCGATGCAAAACGCTGCTTTATGTACACGTTTATGGACCACCCTGTAGTATTGTTATTTTTCTATTTGCAATTACCTGTTTGTAACGTCTGGCATCCTCACTGTCGGGTTCTTGAAACTACTTCGGTCTACAGTAAAATGAAAAACAATCAGTTCGGTTTCGAGTTATTTAAACAGTGCTGCATACGGAACAGAAAGAAATGGAGGCAACAAGGCGCCATTATGCAGATAACTACAGCATACGACATTTTTCTGAAACATGTGTTGATGATTCATTTTCTGAAAGCCTGTAATCAATGTTCTTTCAAAAAGCCTTATTTCAAATAGAAAACAAGTGCATTTCACGAAGACTTTTCACCTCGCTGTTGGACAGCGTTGAAATTTTCAGGCTTTCTTATAGATGCTTCTTCACCTTCAGAATCAGAAGAATCCTGCAATGATTTGACACTTTGAGTTTTTGTTGCAAAATGTGTTAAGGCAAACGTACTGCATAATATGGCAGCACGTTTTGGTAGATTGAACAGTAATGCTTTATTGACCACGTGTGAATCAGCGAAAGATAGTCAAAATATCTTTCCTTGCTGCGTAGTTGTAGCTATGTTTAGCGGATAAATTAAATTTATTTCGACCGCCGAGAGCATATGCAAAATGATTTAATCAGTCGCATTGCCAATGCATTGAGGCGGTTTAGAAATTGAGTGTTGCTGGAGTTCGAGTCTTCCACGCCATTGCCATTGGTAGGTCTTTCAATCTGTTACATCATTCTAGTAAGTGTAATGCTTGAAAGACGGATTGTTAAACACAACCGCATGTAGCAATCGAGGAGAAAATGGTGAAATCAGGTCAACCTGATGATCGAAAAAAAACAATGGAAACAAGCGAATTGTTTTTACTGAGTTCTATTCATTTTGTTTATCGCGTCCAATCTGCCCAAAAAAATAAGCGTGAAACCACTTAAGAATGTCCCCACTAAGTTTTCTCGTATTGCTCTTGCCTTTTCGATTGCAAACAAGTTTTAAGCCTTCTACCCAAACATAACAATGCAGTTCTTGACTTGTAGTATGCTGAAACCCTGTAAAACGTTTTATCATAAGGGGCGAAAGCTATGCAGCATTCTAAGTAAGCACCGGCTTGCACGTGTTTTAACGAAACAGAATACCTTACCCAAACGTTTATCAAGTCCAGTTCCGAGCAATTTTCTGGAGTCTGTAAAAAACTTGTCTTCACACTCTGCTTCATATGACCAACGTGACCAGAACCTCTGGGCCAATAATGTTCCCTTTTTAAAGTACTGTGGGCCGATTCAATATCATTGACAGGAACAATCAACTCTATTGAAGGACTTTCCCGTAGATCAGAATAGATAGAAGTCGTGTTGCTTTCCTTTGCATGTTGAACGCGTGTTGATACTGGAATAGTACAACAACGTGCGAAAGAGTGTTTCCACTAATTTGCCTTGGTTTTGCTGCAAAACTGAACTGTTAATTTACAGTGCCAACTTGTAGTCACTAATGATAAAGCTCACGTTGTTGCAAACAACTTTTCTCCTCACACGTCTTCCAAGAAGTGTAGTTGTGCGTTCGAACAGCAACACACGCATCCAATCTTTCTTACAAGTCCCTCTCTGTACTACAAACCATGGAAAATAAATGTAACGGAGATAAATGCCCGTGGGGTTCTATGTTTCAAAATTGGTTGGTGTTTTTGATCTGTTTTTCTTCTGGGCATTATAACCTTTTATCGCTTCTAAAACAAAATTGTCGTGCTTTCATACTGCAGTGGAACTTTTTCTGACTGAGATCGCTGTTCGAATGCTCATTTTTCGAAACCCAATTTACTGCAAACCGAAGCAAGCGTTTCGTCAAGAACCACATCTTTTGGCCAATGCGCAGTTATCCCCTATTCAGTTTCACAAGACAATTTCTCATTATTTCTTTGTTAATAGACAAATCTGTTAATTTCTGCACTCATTTTTCGAGGTATGTACAAATGCATGCAAATGGAATCAGGATACATGGAGAAGTTTCAATAATGGGCCGCCAATTCGTAGGATTCAACACAATTTCGTGATTAGGTTTTTCGCGAACATTTCAACTTCAGGTCATAAACGCTTTCTTGCTTGACTCGGCCTGTTAAAGGTTAGTTGATTTTCTTATAGTCACTTTTTTGGGGAGTTACCGGATGAAGCCTTGTCGCTCCGGCCATTTCCCGGTGTTCAAACTTCATATTTGTCCCGGGTCCTTCACTTGTAGTGACCTTTCCGTGTGATAATAATAAGCACTTGTTCGGATGTCCCAGAATATTTTTCACATATTGTGTAATCCCAAATGATCTTTACCCCCTGGATTGCTATCGTTCGATGTTTGTCACGTTAATGATATCGTCGGGTGTGCCAGACCCGGTTTCCAAAAACGAAAAAAACTACTTTCTGTCAATTGCAGTTTGTCACAAAAACTAAACTAGAAACATAACTCTCACTGAGCAGTTTGAGCACTAACAAAGTTGCTTTGTACTCTGATATGTTACGATTTTTTATGAAAGGTAGGTAGACCAATATAGCGAAGATTTCATATATAAACTGAACTGAATTACTCAAATTATGTACCTGAAGAACTTCACCTTTTGCATACTGCTAACAAGGCCGTCGAAGCATGCGCTGAGTGAGATTCAGTTCTTTGCAGCCACCTGGCGTGCGTGTTCATATCATTGTCAGTAAAGCGTAAGGTCACTCTCACTAACCACAACGTCGGGACAGCGTGACCCGAAATCACTACTTTTCCGCCACACTGCAAAATTGAAAAGAGCGATAGAGACCGCACGCGCACCTATTAACAAGTCACACAGAAAAATTCAGCCACTGAAGCGTGACAAGCGCTCCAATGAGTGCTTACGCAGGTTTCACGTGGTCATCGCGTTAGACTCACGTATGCTATACCCACGATAGCAATCCAGAGTTGCGGCATCATAACGAAATTTAAAATTATTGACAGTTGTTTCTGGAACTCTCGAAATTCTAGAAGAGTCTTGCTTTGGAAAGTTCCTCTTAGGCTAGGCTCTGGAGTATTCTGTTTTCTTGAAAGTTTCAGATTATACCAATGGTTCACAACCGATGGCTCACGACCATAAAGTGGGTCGCGGAGAAGTGGCTGTGGGGTCGCTAACAGCAGACTCAATAGTTTGCTGAAGGTTCGATTTCTTAAAACTTTGTATATCAACATTTTGTGTTACATTAGCGAAACCGAAACACGGACAGATCTTTGTGAAGTTCGCGTTACCTCCAATTATAATTCGTATTTGATTTCTCCCACAAAGTTCCAATCAACAACTTTCAGCCAGCAAAATTTTAAACGATTTGAACACTTTCTGGCGACGGTTCTGGCGATATTTACAAGCCTATGTTGGGTTTGATATGGTGAATCATAGCAAATCAGTCTACTTTACAACGCAAAGTCAGCATCCAGGAGAAACATTTATGTTGGCCACCATACTTTTTCTTGCCCCCGCAGTGCCTCACCCAGTTTTTTATTCTAGAATCGCCACTGAGGTCTGTTACAACAGGAACACGGCAGGACTAGAAAAATTAAGAGCTCCAGTGATGCTGAAATTATGTCAGCCTAGTAAATGTTTGTCCGGATTTAAATACTTTCCAGATGAAATTCCCACCAAGCTCAACAGATATTTTTTCATTGTAGTTCCATAGCCTATCAACTTAATTGTTTTATATTCGTTATGGTTCAAGGTTATGATTCCAGCACAAAGTAGCTTATAGTTGACAGATAGCACGTGAACACTAACAGCAGGCCTAACAAGTGGTAATGATGTGCACAAACGTTCAAAGCAACTTTCCAATGTAGTGTAATTGAGGTTCAAACAAATGGTTGCATCCTGAAGAATATGCTCTTGCATTTCCTGCAACGGAAACTCGACGCAACCATCTTGGGTTCACCTTTTGAATTAAAAGGTTATATTGTCCATGTGTGAGCGTATTTGCAACTACGCAATGATTCCTAAACACATGACACGTCCTCCGAAAAATCCCTGATGCAGTACCGGTGCGCTATGCAGCAATCATACCCAAACCAACTATGCTCCCTTTTCGTTGTCTGCTTCCATTCATTTTCACCTCCCTTTGCAAGGACGTGTGCGTATTAGGGGAGATGAACGAGAAACACTGTCACCTCGAGTCCCCCTTTTTTCAAAGATTCCGCATACACCGTTTGGGAGTTTCGCACTTAGTTTTGTCTGGCGTTTGCCAGTCATTGATCGTATTTATATAGAAATGACCACAGCATCAAACCAATTCGGTCAGAATGCCAAAAAACGAAGGGTAGTGAATACGGTTTTAACAAATTTTGATACTTTTGCATGACTAACGACCGAAAGTTCTCACAGCAAAAAACAGGTTTTTGTATTGTTCTGTTAAAAAACGTATCAACCACTCTAAAGTCAGATTTTCATAAGATCTGAAGCAAGTCATGTTTTTCAAAATAAAGCAACAATTGTTTGCAAATGCGCCAAAGGGGTCTCCTCAACTGTTTTCGGGCATCTTTCTATGTGTTTGCCTCAGGCCCGTCATATCTGTAACCCACCTTTGTCTCTGAGGCTGAATTTTCAATCCTTGTCCATATTAAAACAAAGTCAAAGAATAAACTGGAAGTTTCGAATGACTGGACGATTACCAACAAGCCATCAAGAATTAAGACTAGTAGCACAGCGGCAAGCTCAGTCCTTCCACTGATTAGCACGGGTGCTGCTTCTTATGCATAAGAATGTAAATACAGCGTACATAACATGTAGAATGATGTGTTTTTATGTTGTCAGCTGTTATTTGAAGTTTTTGAAGTTTTAAAGTTGCAATTAACGGCTTGAGCCGAGCGTTTAGGTCATACTTTCAAATGGGATAGCAAATTGAAAAAGTTTGAAAATCTGCAATATACCGTACCAATGAAGGGATTTTCATGGTAATGAACACCAGAGGCGTACTATATTTGACAAGCTGAAACAGAATCAACGACGACGATAATGTAAAACATCATGCACCTAAAACACTACCATAAATATATGATCGAAACAAGGTTTAAATAAGTAGGTATTGCCGTTGATGAACTTATGCAGCGACGCTTAAATTATCATGGTGAGCACTGAGTGTGTATTAAGCTTACCTGGTGAAGATGCGTCTATTTCTTGATCTTGACGCGAAACGCAGTCTGACGAATCACGTCTAGAAGAAATAATTCCGTTGTCAATGCGGAAATTGAAATCACAAGCAATTCGAATCGTATGTGCACTATCGCGGTCTTCAATTTTCATACTACCTTCTTTCAAACTGCAAAATGTGTGAAGAGAAACGAATAAGTTCAATATTCAGGATGCGTTTGCGGATGTTGAATATTGTCGGTCAGCACGGGTCGCATGCGCAATGCACCACCACGTGTACATATCAGAGGTGGCCATGGATGCGGAGTGCCGGAGTCGGCTGACATCTGGGTCTTTCTTTCAGACCCGGATAAGGAGCCAAATTTTGTGAAAAACGGGAACCGTGTCCGGAGTCACTTTTCATTTTCGGAAATGACAGGAGTCTCTGTGGTTATTTCTTACTGAAAACATTGGTAAATTTCGGTTGAATCGGCGGGAGCCGGAGTCCGAACAATTGTCGGATTCTCAATTTTGAAAAATATCCGGACCCGGACATAATCCAGATTTTACCATTTCGGAACAGGAGCGGAGTCGGAGTCTGAAAAAGTGACTCTGGTCACCTCCTATACGTATAAGGCGCGAAATAACAGTGAAACTAACTCGTAATCTCTACTAACACTAATAGTGAAAGTTTGAATATGGTGACTAGCGGAAGTGAAGAGTGATCACGGCACGTGTTTCTATCGTTGCTTGCTGCCACATTGTGCAGCTTTGCGCTAATAACTCGGGTTCACGGATCGAAACGTGGGCACCGTATCAAAAAAGTTTGGCAAAGTTCAGTGGTGAAAGGTATCAGTTAATGGTTACTTACCGGCCGGTCTGCTGTTTGTTCGAGTTGCTCATTTGTATATTTGGATATTCTCTGTCATCCTGAAAAAGTTTAAATAAGGATTTGCTTACCGGGGGTTTCTTGTGAAGCAATTTAAATGCAATCCGAGGCTTTTTTATGGTATTTGGATCTCAACACGCACACAACGCTGATATATGGTCGAAATAAACATAATTTGCCATATTGTTACAAACATTTCCTGGATTTGTCATTCAACTCACCGCCACAAGTAAATGCCGAAGATTTCCAGATAATAAGAAAAAATACGCATGAAGGCAAATGACACAAATGAGTATTTGCACAGTGAGCATCATTCTCAAAGTGTCTTTCACTTCAGCATAGATGCTTGAAACAGATTTGCTTTCACTGTCATAACCTTCAAATGCTTGCAGCGGTGAAAGAACAGCTAGACCAACTGCTAAGTACAGGATGTTCATTGCACTTGTAACTGCAATCCTGTTTTGCAAAAGAGCATAAAAATAAAAGTTCTTTCGATACTTCATACACCTTCTGAAAAACTATTATTGTACACTTCTTGAAAGAAAATTGTGACATTGCGCTAACAAAAAAAAAAAAATAAAACGAAAACGAATCTACTAAATCTCCACACAGTTTACGCCCGTGTTTTCAACCGGGTTCCGAGGAACCGCAGGGTTCCGGGAGTGGCTGCCAGGGGCTCCACCAGAAGACACCCAATTTGCCTGCGACGAAATTCGCAGCCACAATTCTTTGTCTTTGTAGTAATAGAGACACATGAATCATTGCATACAGTTCAGGAAGCAATGCAAACATTTGCTCAAGGTTTCGCTGCAGCAAAATAGTTGAAAAACGCTGGCTTACGTTGTTGACAAAGCAAATTTGTTTTGATAAGAAATCGATTTCACGTAAGCCCTACACATCCTCATTTCTGAAATCCAAGATTATTTCAATAAACTTTAAAGACTGGAGATGCGAAGCTTTGTATTAAATCAGTCGCATCCGTTGACAATCTCCTGAGTCATTCTGGACACATGGTCGAAACAACGTAAATGGGGGTATCTGATAGAAGTGGCTCGAAAATCAGGGCCTTTCGATTTTCACAGCTGCGTACTTATCGCAGAGTGTCACACACAACCCTTGGCAAAAATTCCAACTCTGACGCTCGCACGTGACTTGGGCATAATAACTCAAGATTCATGACCATTGGTGAAGATCGGAAGTACCACCAAGTTCGAACTGTGAAAGCGTAATTATTATTAAAAATTGCTTGCTTATTCCAATTGAACACAGAGATCTTCAACTCCGAATCATCGCAAACTCACAAAAGCATACACCAGTCGGCTGATTATTCGAAATGTTTGAATCAAACCCAGAGCTCTGAATGGTCCAGGTTTGCTCTTGAGCTTTTGAGGAATCTGCCTACCGCAGGTCAACAGCAAACAAGGGGAATCCGGGCAATTGCCCAGCAACAAAGTTTTCAAAACATTATGAAAACGCCAGGAACCCCACTTGTCGCTGGATAAAAGTTTCAATCATTTTACCCCACCCCATCGAAAACATTGGCTGGCTGCGGCTCTTGCCTGCAATGCTCCGCTTTCATACCTGTGCGCGACGATTGACAATGCCCACATATCCATATTTGAGTAATATTTTCCACAAGGGCGCCGCATCTGAATCTGATCGCACAGTGGTTTACTAGGAAATCGATTTCACATCGTTAACGCATCTGCGTCCTGTTGATTTCGAACGCTTACGGGTGAAACTGAATTAAGCTGAATTAAGACCTGGGACACGCCAACTGTAGTTTCAAACACACGCTGTAAACATGATGTTCTTTTCACAGAAGTCAAAGAGCAAAACTTGAGCAAGTATTGAGACCAGGGACTCGCATAAATCTAGCTATGCCCGGAGCAACTGCTTGGTTGTTTGGACACTACCAAAGTCTAGTATTGAGGAATATGAGAAATAGCGGCATGTACGATAACGTGAAAACTAGTGTTGACAAAAAAGTTTTGAAAAATAATTATATTTGAAGGAGTGTCGTTTAATATGTTATTATTTAGGAATTCGTTCTAGTCTGTAGGCCTGGGGTGTATGTCTACAAGCACAACTCTTCTAGTACGGCTATAGATTGCATTCATGCATGGAAATAGTGAAAACGATAGCACTTGTGAGAACGATAGGAGGTAGAGTTTTCTCTACAGTAGTTACTGCAGAGTTTACTCTAGTTTTATCTAGCTTGGATACATGTTGCAGATCAGGCTAGCAGGAATTGGCCAGTCTACGGTGGGGGGAAACGGGATTCGAAGCATGCAGTTTCAACATTCTAGCAAAAATGTGATTTTCGTCATTTAACTGTTCGGATACCTTCTGCCTTGGAAGTATTTAGTCAACCTAGTAATATCTTTCCATAAATTCAATTATGTTTCTACCATCGCTATTTCAGAAAAGACTTTCCCAAATGCGTTTTTGATAATTTTGAAATGATCACAAATTTTCGTTCTTGTGAGACAGAAACAGAAATCCTCCATCTTTCTACTTCGGAGACGCCAGGACTTCGATATACAAACTTTGATCAGGCTCTACTGGCGCTAAAAACAAAAACACGTTAAAAAATTGCCAAGGTTTCGACAGTTGATACAACTATCTTCATCGGGCTAAAAACGAAATGCCGTGAGATGCAGCACGGATATTATAAAATATGTGCGCTCCAGGTGGCGCCGTGCTGATAAGAACTCGGGAGGCGGGGATCTTGATTAAAATATATAAGACAGTGAAAACAACACAATGATGAACCAAGTGATGGACAGAACGAAGGAAATTTAGAAAAATATAATGTAGACTATTGTAACATAAACCGGTAGATGTCGGGGAACAAGTCCGATCGTTTTTCATTCATTGTGTCTTTGTCGCTGATAATGTGAAAGGATTCGATAAATCGGCGGGTGTTATAGTTAGATTCAAATTCCAAGACTTTTGAGTTATCCCAATCTATTCTGTGATTTAGATCAAATGTGTGTAGCGTAAAGGCACTTTTGTCGAATCGTTTGTTTTTTATGTCCGCTTTATGTTCTTTCTGACGGGTTTCCAGGCTTCTTTTGGTTTCTCCAATGTATCGTTTGTTGCGGTCACGGCATGGAATGGAATGAACTACGCCTTGTCGAGACTTTGTATCCACGGGGTCTTTGATGGAAGTTAGAAGATTGCCCAGTTTTCTCACCGGTTTTGATGCGACTTGTATTTTGTGGGTTGTCAAGCATCGTTTGATTTTGTCGGTGAGTCCCGGGAGAAAAGGTAGTATGGCTAACCCTCTTGTTTCATGTTCTTCGTTCTTTGTTGCGTTTGAAGATTTCTTTCTACGGAGCAGTCTGTCTGGGTAACCGTTTTGTTTAGGAGTTGATCTGACGAGGTCGATCTCTTTCTTCCGTTCACTTTCTTGGTCACACAGTTTGTCAGCTCGATATAGCAGCGTGTTCCGTAATGCGCATTTATGTGCAAGAGGATGCTCTGAATGCAAATGCAGGTATTTACCAATGTGTGTTGGTTTCCGATATGCCTTTGTACTAAGCTGGCCATGTTTCAGTAGTGTTATTAGCGTGTCCAGAAAAGCGATCGAGCCGTTCTTTTCTTTTTCCATCGTGAAATTAATTGAGTTCAACTGCATTGATATGATTACAGAAATCGGTAAGCTTATCTTGTTTGAGAAGAACAAAGGTGTCATCGACGTATCATTTCCAAAGTTTCGGGCCAGATATAAAGGTGTCCAAGCCCGAGTGTCTACGTCCTCCATTACCATGTTCGCAATTACAGCTGATACTGGAGAGCCCATTTCTGTACCGAAAATCTGCTGGTAATTATTTCCACGGAAATGCAGGTGCGTCGCATTTAAGCAGATCTTCAAGCCTTGGCAGATGTCTCTGATCGACCGTTTTGTGTGGCTTGATATATCTGCCCACAACTCTAGCCTGTGCAGAACGACATCGAGTGCCAGTTCTACAGGGACTTTTGTAAATAGCGAAACCACGTCCAATGAAGCCATAATTTCATCCTGGTTGATACTTAAATTGCGGATTTCGTTTAGAAAATCTTCTGCATTGCGAATGTGATGCACGCTTTTCCCCACAAGATGTTTGATTATTCGCGCGATTTCTCTAGATCGGTTGGATGTAGCCGATCCAATGAATGAGGCGATTGGTCGCAATGGAATGGCATCTTTATGCACCTTCGGCAATCCGTACAGTCTTGGAAAAATAGGATCTGAGCTCTTCACTTTGAAGGCATCGCCCGTGGAAACTTTGTTTTCTTTCTGCAGATTGGATATGAACGCGTTCACGTTTTTTTGCGTCTTGGCTAATGGGTTTGTTCGCAGTTGAAAGTAGGTCTCAGCATCTTGAAGCATATCTGTGACTTTACCGTCATAACTAACCCTGTCCTTAATGACAGTGGCGTTTCCTTTATGTGCTCTAACAATAACAATGTCTTTATTTTCTTTTAATTCTGTCACTCCTGCCCATTCATCTGATGTAAGGGCGGGTGGAGGGGGGCGGTGATTTAGAATGATCGAAGTAACTTTACCTCTAATAATGTTTCGTTCGCTTCGAGGTACTTTCCAGAGACTGTTTTCCACAGATGTCAAGATTTGTGGGACCGGAATTTTTCTTGGTGCTATTGCAAAGTTCAATCCCAGACGTAGAACTCTCTTGTGATTCAGTGAGAGCTGTTTTTGAAGCATTGATTACACATTTTTCAATCGAGGAAGGAAGACTGTTTTCCCTGGGTTTTCCTTGTAACATCTTAAGCAAATACCTGTGAGCAGCGTTGAGCTTCTTTAATAACTTGTGTTGTCTTTCTTGCAGGTGTTTCTCAATCTTTTCAAACACGTTCACAGATAAGTTCTTGGAAAGAGAACAAAAAAGTTCTTCTGCTTTACTTTTGCAAAACTTTATGCGGCAGTGAGATGAACGAATCCTTAGTCTTAAGTATTGGAAACCATACTTTCTCGCCAGTTTCCTGCGTTCCGCTTAGTTAAGAAGCGGTTTCGAACGAGACTTTTCGGTAAAACTTGATTCTTTAGGCAAGCATGGTTAAAATGTAGACGAGTTCTATGTCTCGCAATGCAAAGGTTCGTCTTGATGTAGCTTCCGACTTCCCGAACTACGGCAGAGCCGAACGACTCTTTAATTTCTTTGAACATCTTTCTACTTCGGAGACGCCAGAAAACCTCCCATGCTTAAATGTCTGTCCAGGTTATCAACATCAAATATAGACATTTTAGCAAATTTTGCTTCAAAATTTCCATGCGAGTTCATCCACGAAAAGCGCCAATCTGAAAAAGTGGAAGTGTTACCTTTCTGTAGGTGCGGTGTTGATTGCGAGATACTGTACATCACAACACTTACTGTGTGTATGTGGCACGAAAAAAAACAATAGACGGAGCACAGCGTGTGATCTGTATTGTTGCTGCTTGCTGCCATAATGTAAAGAAAGGTTTGTTTACTCGCCGTTCGAGCCCTGCGATTGCAACAGATGTTTGCGTATTTTGATAATACCCGTTTATCACAAATTGGAGGGAATTTTTTCTAGTTTTGTTATTATTGCGCAGGACTAGCTGATATTCAGCACAAAGATCGGTTTCTCGGACAAACAAATTTGCGACAGATTCCTTTCTTTTTTTCACCTGTGGCGTGAAGTTTTTGAAAAGAAATATATGCCAGGTTTAAATCAACGCAAAAAGATGAAAACAGAGCCCAGTCGTCCGATACCGCGAAAGACTGCCAAAAACGCAGAGCTTTTGATTGTCTCGGACACATATTATCTGGAACAGAATTTGCATATACGGAAATACGGCATTTCGCATTGAATTTGCTGAAGCTTTCATCTACATTACTACCAAATAATGTTTTCCCTGTCTTACCCTTTCTTTGCAATTGCTGTGCGATTCTAACAAATCCTCGTCCATTAGGAGGGGCACCTGCTGACACCAACAATTTTCAGAATTATTGCAGTAAGTATGTAGTGGGTAGCAAAGCATCTATAGACTAAAATGTCAATGGACCTAGGAACTAACAGCAGGGGTGTAGAGGGGCGGGAACACGTGGGAACGGTGTTCCCACACCTTTTATGTGAGCACTACATCCCGGTCTAACAGGAAACAGACATGCACAAAGACTAACAAATGCATAAACAAAATCCTAGCGGATAGAACACAGCTGACCGTTAATCAACTGGGCAACTAACACAACCATGCTCTCACTCTCTCTCAAAATATAATTTTAATCAGGCTTCGCAACTCTCTAAAAATTAAGAAACTACTAAACCTCTCCGATTAAGCCGCTCTCTGAAAAACTAAACATTGAAGTTCCTTGCCTCTGACCATTCTGTGTCGAACTCAACAAACGTCATCAAACCGGATCTGCTTGTGGTCTTGCACAGAACAACAGTCGTTTCTAGAGATCGGGTAACTGATGAATTACTCGAGGTTCTGGTTCAACAGCTTGCGGCCGTTTGCTGCAAAGTTGATGAAAATGTGCTCGTGGCACCTCCTGGACAAAAATAAAAAATTATTTGTTTTATCTCAAGACCAGCGCAGGGATACGACTTACTCGGCATGTGTTGTAATACAGCACCTTTTCCAGGTTTTATTGGAGTTTTGTAGAAAGAAAATTCCATGTACAACGTTCTATTTTTGCACGCAAAGAATTTTGTTTGCAGCAAGTAAATTTTGCCAAACTAAAATGTAAAGACTCATCACCTAATTCGTGGAAAACGCTTGGCAGCGCAGAATTAAGAATTAAAATTCAAGTCGTGCCCTTACATTGCAACATTTCCTGTTGTTCAAACAATACCTTATATCTTGGATTTGTAGCTGTTGGAAGTTAGAACCCCATTACAACCTTAACATGTGAACCTTCGTTTGCACTCTTAATTCAGTCTAGTTTCAAAAAGAGAACATCACCACCCATATATTTACCCATGTTGATATTACCCTTGACAATGTTAGGATTTGCATTAGGCGTTCCCTGGTAGAGTAGTACATCTGCCAACATTTACGAACGCATCCGTGTTTACGCAGAACGCATTCTCTCAATGCTCTGTTTGAGTCACAGCGGCGTAATTGTCTTAATGTGGGTCAGTTGCTTTGTATGAACTTGCCTCGAACAGTTTTCTACAGTGGTTTTAGCAAAAAGGATTACTTGGTGACGACGCAATATCCAGTTTTTTTGTACTTTCCGCAGCTTGTGTTTTGCGTTATTCTTTTAAGTCTTGACTTTGCTTCCTTTTTTCTGTTCTTTCCTGTAACGTTTCGACTTTTCACCGCTAAGCATTGTTTTCATAACAAAAGCTGAGGAGGCGCAGTGCTGCGTAAAATCGTGCTACTATAAAAAAAATTTGCTGATCTATTCAACTCCATCGCATTTGTGGAGACCAGCTACTATTTCCGAAAAATATGTGCACGAATGTAAATGTAGCCCACTAGATAGCTTCGAATTGTAACTGGCCATTACTTCTTTACTTGCGCATCGGATTGCGGGTTTAGGAAGAGTTAACCTGTACAAACTTCATAAATTGACAAAATGTGAAAGTCAAACTACTCTATACCGAAAGAGTTCGATTTCGATGAATGTGCTTTAAATGTAAAAGCCTTGTCTGCTTCATTGCAAATTGATTTTGAATTTGTTTCATTCTGTGTTCCAAGATACGGAAAGTTCATCTCGAGCTAAATACTGTATTTGATTAGAAATGTTCACTTACATTCAGTGATCACTTCAACCTTCACGAAAGGTTGGCATACGTTTTACACGAAGCCACTTTGATGAATTTGTTAACATGTGGTTACAACATCATACGTACTCAAGAAGGAGCTTTGTTTCAGGAACGCAGCAATAAAACATGAAAAATATCATTACTTCGTAACTCATACTCGTAGTAAACATTACGTCCTGCTGTTTGCCCAAAGCAGAGGTCCGCGGCTTTTTGTATGGTGTGCCATTGCTCAAACGATACATGACTCAATCAGTCATGTGGCACTTTGACGTGCTGTCAGGAACTGAGCAGAACATGCTGGGCTTACTTGGAAGGAAGTGAGACAAAGGAGGTTTGGTCGTGTCTAACTATCGTCTGAAAAAAATGACCTTTTCTTTTGTAAATATCATGACATGACTGAACATTATCTTAACAATATGAAAGTGAAACAGTATAAAACAGCTTTAAAAGTTAGTTTCTACTTGTTTCAACATGTCTATCAATAAAATGTAACCCCCGAAACGGATTAGAGAGATTTTCCCCGCAGTTTCCTTTACACTGTGCGCTAGGCAAAATTGCTACAGTACCAATTTGCAAAGTCCTAGAGTTTAACTCCTACCAGCACGGAAGGCGACGCACAACTAACTAGTCAGGGCAATTGGTGTCAAGCTACGTTAGCGAAAGTGCTGTTGGTGACAGAAAAAGAGATGATTGCAAAATTTCTAAAGCAATCCTGGCAAAAGACTACAGCCACTGAGTTGGTCAGTCATCAGCAGACCGCGCTTTGCGCCTTGCAGATTGTCCCAAAGACAGGCGTGGCACTTGGTTGAGGACGCGTTAAGCTGCAGGGGTGTCCAGAATCGAGATATATTTTGTGACTGATTGCCAATTCACCATACTCAGACCGATTGCCCTACATGTAAGGCTTAATGTCTGAAGACCTTCTTTCAATTTGGCAATTAATCCACTGCTGAAGGCTTGTGATGCGTCACTACTCCGGGACAGAATGTATCTGGGAATACCTATGGCTAAAGCATATTCCAGTTAAACAAACAAAAAAATACAGAACTCGTGAACTGCCGCCCCGTGAATAATTACAGTTTAGCGTAAATCCCATAACTCAAAAGCTTCAGTGTAGAAAACGGCGACAATGAATAAAACGGTTGCCAAATGACTGAGACCAATTGATTTGAAACCATTAATTTGAGACCACTTCATTCGAGACCACATTCATTTGAGACCACGACATTTTATACCTGTTCATTGGTAAACACATTCACATGAGACTTTTTCATTTCAGACCACATTCATTTGAGACCACGTTCGTATGAGACCACATTCGTTTTACATCACAAATATTTTACGTCGCGTTAAAGTGAAGCTGTTTTGATTTACCATGGATCATACTTTTATGATCTACCATCTACTTCTTTGCGGGAGACCTGAAGTTTTCCAAGGTGACTCTTCATTTGGGGTTTTGCAAGCTTACGACTTTCCGTGTCAAAGGTGAGTCAAGCTGGATTGTGAAAGCACTCGCACTTCCAAACACCGCAGAGGCCTGAAAACACTTTATAATCCGGGTTTGGAAGAGAGCGTTTTATCTCTGAAATGGCATTTTGTTAGACCAAGTCAATGATTTAGGTGCTTTGCGTTCCTGCCGGTTTCTTCATCGAGTCGCCACAATATTTTAGGTTTTTGACTGAAAAATGAAAGACGATAAACGAAAAATGCCTTTTCCCATTGGTTAAAACAGTCACAAAGGAAAATCAAATTTCGTGGGGTTTGAAAAGAGAAACGCAACTGCGTATGAGCAAAACGTCTGACCCGTAATCACTACAATCACTGTACTACTGTTTTAGCAGATAACGTTTTAGCAGATAACTACTACTGTTTTAGCAGATAACGTTTTAGCAGATAACTACTACTGTTTTAGCAGATAACGTTTTAGCAGATAACTACTACTGTTTTAGCAGATAACTACAAATATTGTACTACTGTTTTTGCAGATTAATTCCAATGAATAGCAGAATTCGCTAAAAAGTTTCAAATGACGATCAACTTGAAACATATTTAGTAAAAATGAAGAAGTCCCCGCATCTTCATTTTCTTCAAAACGTTCGTGCGAGAAACATGTTCTCATTATTTGACCCAAGACCAATTTGGTATTTCAGACATTGCGAGATTTTCTTCGGAATGAAAGTAGTCTCAAATCAACAGGTCTCAAAAAAACGTGGCCTCAAAAGAAGGGGTCTCAAACGTCATGGCCTCAATGGGACGTTGTCTCAGATAAATGGTCTCAAATGAATGGTCTCAAATGAATGGTCTCAAATGAATGGTCTCAAATGAATTGGTCTCAGTAGTTACCGGACCGAATAAAAAAGTTTATCTGCAATTTTGGAAACGAGGCATCGTTTTGATTTTATTTACTCTTAGAAAAATATTGCAAAATACAATGTCATTTCAAAGAACGTCAATATTTTTATGCTCTAATTGCAACACAGAAAGGCCTGCATATTTTGATGTATTTGTTTTGGATTTTCAGCAAAGGGATGGTGCAATAATTCCTGTAAAATGGTTTTACAAATGCCAGTCACTTGAATTCGTTTCAAACATACTAAAACAGAAAGAAAATTTGCTGACAACGCAGAACATTCTGAACGTTCTGTGGCGCCTTGAAGCACCAACAGAAGACCCAAAGCACTTAAAAACGCGTCGCGATCTCTGTCTACGTGCGCCTACTGTTTCGTGGCGGTTAATATGTGAAGATGTTCAAACAACATCAAACATTCAGAGTGGATGAAAATCGATTCCGATGAGAAAATTGTGAGAAATTTTATGAATTTTTTTTCGTTACGTTCAGTGACACGCTAAAGTGCATTACGTTCAGTTTGAGGAAAACTCCTGTGAAAATATGATATTCATTGAAATTTGTCATCTTTCACATTTTCTTTGTTTCGCCTTCGCTGTAGTTTCGGGTACGTGTGTGTAAAATGGCATTGGCAATCCTTCCTGAGCTGAACTGGAGTAGTAACAAGAAAACGAGTGGAGAAGAAAGTGGCATGTTACAGAATATGAGAACCACTATTCATCGGTCTACTGCCTTTATGCCCACACGTCCACCTCCAAAAACCGCACCGTTTGTTGTGTTGTATAAGACAACCACCCAAGTTCTTACCCCACATTCCAATACTGAATCGGGCGTTATTCCTGCAAAGAATGAAAGTGCTTCCTCTGCCGACAATGCAACAATTTTGAATAAAACTACCAACCTGCTGCTGAAAAATGTGTCTGATCATAATGGTTCCTTCGCTTTACCACTCTTCGGTTTTCCCAGCTTTTGTTCACCTGAAGCGAGAAACACATGTGATAGCACACCATTACGCAACTGTGTTGCATGCGACATGCGTCCTGCTGCCGTGTTCATAGTCTTGATGGCTGTCCTCGGATCACTCATTATTGCAGGAAACGTGCTTGTGATCTGGTTCACTATTAAACGAAGACAAGGTTTCACAGGAAACAACGGAAAAATCAAAGCTTCTCTTGCTGTTGCGGACATGCTAACAGGTGTCTTGGCTTTTGATTAATTGTTTTTGAAAAGACAAAATCTTAAAGTCAGTTTAATTTATCTTACGTTTTCGCCCATTGTTCATATCAAGCTTTTTTCGGCTGACTTTATGCTCATCATTGTTAGGGAAAGCACGGAAAAGTCCAAGTAAAAAAAAATAGGCTTTTGGTAAAATTCATTGCACACAAAACAATACCTCATGTAAAATAAAATTTGGAATTATTTGCAACACCGCGCGACAGTCGGCTAGTGAAATCCCTAGAAAACAAAACCAAAGCAAAGATGTTGGTCCTGATTGTTTCAACCACAACAATATAATTTAGATTTGTCAGGCCCAAACGTTTAGTTTAACATCACGTGTTCGTTTTTTTACAATTGAAAAAGTGCTTTAGAATGGTTTTCATTTGCTTGCAAATGAAAGTTATTGCTGACTTTGGCAAAAACACAACAGTGAATATCCTAGCTTTCAGGATGCAGCTTACTCTTTTCAAATTGCTGAAAACAGATGTTCAATAGCTCTCTCGAAACGCAATGCAATTGCAACCACTAGAATAAGGAGTTTCGTGATTTTCTCTAATACGCTTTATTACGTTTTCTGCAAATTTACTCAAACTTGCATATGGTGCATTTTCAGGATTCAAACCGAAACAATTGAATAGTGCTGACGAACGTTTGCAGACATTTTGTGAAAGGTTTAAGCTAACTTTGGCAATCAATCGAAGGTTAGCGATGTTAAGTCATCCACTATTTGTTGATTGAAGTTTCAGAAAGCAACACAACACCTTGTAAATTGCCTAAACTTGTACGTAATGCACTTTTGCTTATATTTACTGTTGTCTGCTGTTGTTCACACGGTAGTATTGAGAGTGTTTGGAAAACAGCGTAGTTTTACCCAAGTTAAATGTAGGGTTCATAATGTGCATTGCACACATTTCACGTAGCAAGGATTTTGAAGTTGCCTGCAACTAGGCTCATCGGACAGTTCTCCTGCAATACATACACTAATTGCTAAGACAAAAACAGGTTGACTGCGTCAGCACACAACGAAAGAAAATGTTATAACCACATAAATGGGTTAACTGCTTAAATAAACAAACGTATTGCTTGTCATTTCCTACGTGTATGCTATTATTATGTTTTCAGAGTACTTCGTTCACATTTGCAACATGAACTACCGTTTGTCGCATATAGACACTACCATGTAGGTTTATCTTATAAGATGATAGATTTCGCATTTCGTTTGGGAAATCCCGCCTTCACAATGTCAACTAACCTCCTCGTCTGCTCCACAAATGTCTGCAACCATAGCATCCAACAGTGTTAGATGTTTTAATTTCCCATGGTCTCTACTTTTTCTTAACTACACCGTTATCTCTTGTTTGTGGGTTGTTGCTAGTTTTCTCAGTTCTAGCACTTTGCACTGAGAGCAGTTTCTTCTGACTGCTTGTGTTTGTGTTTTTCGATAAGACTTTGTGAACACCAATGCCATTAGCACAAGTCCTATGGCGAATGTCACATGAAATTAAATTGTTTGGTGCATAAAATCTGCCAACAACATTTCAAGAAACCATATGTTGAAGAAAAACGTTCACATCAGGGAAAACATTGTCATTTTCTACAAAGCGAACGCGACTTTGGCATTAGACTTCTTCATATTTCTGCTATAATAAAAGATTAACCATAAAAATGGTGCCTTTTGTTATGAAGGGATCCAGATCTTTTTCGTCACGATGTACAACGTGAGTTGGTCAATCAATTCAACCTCTGCCGAAATTATTGGAGCTGTCGAAACACTGAAATCTTCTTGGCAGGCTTATTTGGGAGGAATGCTTTACATCCTAGGATTTTCAGCATCGATGAACCACCTGATATATTTGGGCTTGCAGCGTCTGTACGCTATACGATGGCCAATCAATTACAAGCATCAAAGCTCCAATAGTCTCTATGTTGGCTTGGGAATGACTTGGTTTTTCTCATTGCTTGTACCAGTTGTTCCTAGTGAGTGATTCTCATTTTGCTATTACGATAGAGATTGAACTAACCTGCTACAGTACTTGCTCTCAACCGTGTGAAGCACGTTCTAACTTTTGCAAAAAGTCTAAGTTTCCTAACATATCACGAATCAAAGAGCGCATGAGGAATTGTTGTGGAATGCAATGTCACTAAAGGTTGAAACGCTAATGAAGAACGTTTCATTTCTTTCGAAAGAGATCTTTTGGCGTACATTCGCTGGCGAAATAAAAATATGTGGTTAAATGCCATGATGCATCTTTGAAATTTATAAAGAAAAGTAGGTTTTCCGTGTAGTTTTTTCGACCTTTAAGCCCTCTTGTTGAAATGTAATGAATTACAAAAATGTACGTTATTAACATCCTCATACTTTGCATTGCTGTACCATGATCGCTTTTGCTGAATTAAACTGATGACGAATACACAGATTTGCAAGAAACGTATTTTACATTTTCCAAATTGACCTAAAAGCATTCCTGGCGTCAAATGCAATCACGGCACTGCTTGCCTTTAACTTGGTGAAGAAGATCAATTCCTTGAAAAGCGAATACAACAAACTCAGCGTTTCAAATCTTTCACAATTTATGAAACGAAATCAACTGTCTATTGATAAGCACCAAAATGAAAGAGGTTTGCAAATTTTCAACAACTTTTTTTCAGAAAATGCTTTTCCTCCGCATTGGATCACATGAAGACAATTTACTGCAAAAAAGCAGGTTTTTGTTGTAACTACTCAAAATTTCGACCTGTACAATTTTTTTAGGACAGGTTCAACAAAATTAAAAAATCTAATGGCAAAATCTGCTTCAAAATATTCCTCTTATTCTTGCATAAATAGATGTTTGTCAGTACAAATGTTTTCGTTTCTGGACTCATTGCAGTTCCAACATCCCATTTTTATTTTGTTACACTTTAGCCTGTTTACCCGTCATTTTGTGTTCACATGAAGCTTTGTGTCCCAACGTATAGACACCTTTTTATTTTTCAGCTTGGTTTCCGGATGTGTTCATCTTTGCTTACTCACACATGATCTTCCTTTACAATCTCACCGTAGTGCATCCAGACCAAGTATCTGCACTGTCCGTGATGATCGTTGTCGTGTTTATTGTTCCATTCTCGGTGATGGTGAGGACCTTAATCAAATCTGCTCTTGAGTAAATATGAACACTGAGAAAAACTGTAATTTTATTATTTTGAATTAAGAACTGTGGTTAAAGTCTCTGGCGGTTGTCGTGTTTGGAGACAGCATTGGCAGTAGTTGGGCGACCGAGAACCTGTGAAGCAACAATAAAAGTAAAAAAACTCTATGTGCAATACAGAACGGAATACAACCGTGATAACCGCACGGAATAAACAGTTGGACTGTGACAAGGTTAAAGTGAAGGTCATTGCTGAACAGCACTAAGAAAGCTGGCAAGATTGTCCTAACTGAAAATGCTTAACTCGTAACCATCACTAGTTACTGAACAGGAAATGATGTCGCAACTCAAGCTGCAAACTTATAGCACTATTACATCTCTTTCCAATGTAAACACACCGGGTCGCTTGTCTGATACTTACTGTAATGTCGAACATCCTGGTGCTGTCAAACAGTTGAAAACGGCAAAGTTTGGGAACGGTTTCATAAAACGGAAGCATTTACCTGACTAAACACGTCGGCCCGACAATAAAATCATGGTTGATATACTCTGCTTGACAAGTTTCACAATACCCGAGATTTAGTGACAATCCAAACTGTTCTCCATTCTCAAGCGAGGTCAAACTCCTGAAAACGTAATTAGCTACAGGTCCAGCAATATTTGTAAAGCCACAACAGTGACCCACACCAAGCGAATCGATCGCAATTTATTGCGTAAGGAAGCTAGTTTCGTGTGTTACACATCTTCAGTCCTGCTCAAAAGTCGACATATGAAACAAAAGAAAAAATTATGCACTGTTACTAAGATCAAAACTCAAGATTACCATAATTGAAGATTACAAAATTTGAGCACAATTGTAACTCCTCCACTAAACACAGCTACAACACTGTTCAACGAACACAGATCGCAACGGCCATTATAGGCACTTCTGACAGACAAAACATACTCTCCGCGTTTGGCGTGGTTTCTGTCTCAGGCGATCACGTGGTTTGCACACGAAACTAGTTTCCTTGCGCAGTAAATTGCGATCGATTCGCTTGGTGTGGGTCACTGTTGTGGCTTTACAAATATTTCTGAATAATACGTACAAGCTGAATCATTGCAAGGAGATGGGAGCAGAACGAGGCAGGAGATTCCTCATACAGCCGGCTGCAAAGCTAGAGCCTGTAATTGTAGCTACAGGTCCATTTCCCTGGCATGCGATGTACAAGTTCCTGGAATGTAAAAACATGAAACGTCTGTCCCTCATCGACGATGTGATGATTCATAAACAGACTGGTTTTCGACTTGGGAAATCTTGCAAGTTCTGAAACTGAAACAAAACACTGCATCCAAAGCGGTTTTTACGAGATCTCAGACTCAGTCAATAACCGACGCCACCTTTATTGATCTATCGACCGCTTGCAATACCGTTAATAATGTCGCTTAATAACAAATGTACGAACAACCCTCCCGTGATTTTCAAAATGCAAAGTGCATTAGCTTCCTCCTACGTAATAACTGCTTCTATGCTGATTACTTGTTGCAGGAAGCAGATGGCGCGCGCACCGCAATGCATTGGGCAGTGTGCTTTCTTCATTGTTTTTTTGAACATCGTAAAAAATGACCAACCGAAGCACGAGTTGAACTCATCTGAGCTGATGGTCCGTGCCTTTCGAATCAGCTTCATGATATCAATGAAATTGAAGCTCTATCACTGCCACTTTCTCGACTGTTTTGGGTAGCTTCGATCGGAATCACTTCCGAGCAAAACCTGCGCAGATAATAGTATGTGCTTTTTGCAGAAAAGACATCGGCCCCTGCTCCCTAGAGAGCGGGAGAATACAAATCCCAAGTAAAACGTCCACGAAGTATCATCTGATCGTGTCTAGCATGTCAAATAGCATATGCAACGTTTCAAGTTCAGTCAGTCCTCTGACAGCACCTTCCGGTCCAAGCTTGCTAATTCTGGCTGGGTAACCTCCCCCGATAAGCTCAGTACTAGGGCTCTGGCTAGTTCCTACTGTGTAGCATATTTCACCCACCAAGTGTTGTCATGTTCCCGTCACGAGGCCAAAATTGAATCGGTACTTAACGAGACCTGAAGTCCATTGGTCTTCATCGTGGGCAAAATCGCTCCCCAGGGGGCGATTTTGTGCGTTGTGGTGGCGATTTTGTGATTTGCGAGATTTGGGGGCGATTTCAGTTTCCAGGGGGCGATTTCTGCAGTTTAAGGTATACTCAAATGTTGAATTGATTAAAAAACAATTTGTGTTATTTCGGAATCAAAGCATTTGATGCACTTTCGTCTCCATGTTTCATAACAAAGGTTATCAAACGCGTATTGGACTGATCAGGTATCAGTCAAACTTACATCGTTCTGTGTAAAGCTTCAATGCACCAACTATCCAAGACCTCTGAGATTGTCAGTGGTTGGGAGTCAAGCATTGTGGTTCTCACGAAGATTTTTGGGCAAACGATTTTTTGACCTACAAATTTGAAACTTTTACTTTGTAGTTTACAATTCTTGGCTTATCAATTTCCTGCGTTTGCAACTGCAAATAATTTAGCCTTTGGTGTTGAGGTCCACTGAGAAGCATTTTCATGCAGTATACTGCAAACTTTTAGACATTTTGGTGATTTAACCTTAGCCATGATTTATTTGGCAAGAATATTTAATAACTACAGTAGAATCAAACCTGAGAACATTATAAAGGCAACGCACTTTATGCAAAATGGATAAAGCATTTACCAAACCAAGTAAGTACTGTAAGACCATGTTTCTTGCCCACGCCTGGAATGTAATTGTGTAATAGTGGGCAAAACAACGTTACTACGACAAAAATCGTAACAAACCGAATATTAATTCAGACTTGCAACGAAGCTTGCACAATCATATCAATATCAGTTGATGTAGCTTCAGTGAATACTGATAAGAGAAAAAAGATGTGCTGCAAGAAAAATTTGGCGGAACGATAATTTTGACGTAATGATGAATGTTTACATTTTTTTGCTGAAATTTTGGAGTCAGTCATGTTTTCAGCGTGAAATTGGTTTATGGATGTTTCATCACCTTTAAAAACGGCAAAAAATTGACTTCATCGACTTTTGGTTGCACTAATTATGAAAAGTGCAGGTACTTTTTAGTCTATTTTCTAAATATAATAAAAGATTAGAGAAACTGTTGCACTGAATGATTTGTTAAGTTGGTTAACCCAATCGATTCATGATTACATGATCAATGTCAAAAAAAGGACATCAAGCTATAACATTTGCCAGCCGGCAGCCTGTTCACAACAGCACGAGTGGTTTTAGACGTTTCTCGTATAGTATGCACGTTTCTCGTTAGTGTTATTATACTGATGTTGCTCGAAATAAACTAACGCTGACATCACTATCGGAAAATAACCCAATCGGTCAAACTCCATTTTTTCAAGAGGAAAACTTTAGCTTCTTTAAGGTGGTAAAAATGGTCCAACAATCATAACATTGCTACCACTAAATTATCACATTGACTTTCGCGGCGATAGCGAATATTAATTGCAAGTTGCTGTCAAATTTGGCCCAGTTAATTTTCGTCGTAAGCTGTCAAAAACCCCTCCAACCGTCTGTGTCATTATTAGCAAAATTGCCTTGAAACAAGTCTTCATGACCTTCAGTAAAGCATCGCCAAACCATTGCTTCTCAGGCAAAAATGTGGCAGTCCGTTATCATATGTTTTATAAGCTTTGGTTAGTACCAACGTAGGCCTACTAAAGTGTGCTCTGCTGTAAAAATACTCAAAATATGACTGTGGGAGACAATTTACGTAGCAACGGCAAGTAAAACAGCTAGCCGTAAGTTGCAAAATGTGCTCTCATCGTGTTTTAAGTCAATTCGAGTATTTGGGGTTCTGTGATTATAGCTACACTGTGTTTATCTGACTTATGTTAGGAAAGGAGTAACTCTGACCGGCAAGTAAGCCCAAACGTCCAATCTTGGCTCAACCAAGGAGTCCAAAAAATCCTTTTCGCTACGTGTTGTTCGAGGCTTGCTATGAAGTCATTCTGTTGTGGAGATCACGCCGAAAGTTGCATTGCGTAGAAAGTTACAGTTGGAATAGCTTTTTGCCAGCTAACTAGCATAAGCGAATGCAATTCTACCATCCAGGAAGGCAGGGACGCCGGAACAGGAGTTCGTGACGAAGGCACTGCCCCCCTGTCCTTTCAAAGGGGGGCAACCCGGGCAAAGGTGCCCTTGCAAAACAGCATAATAAATAATTTTAGGGATGCTTTCATTTGCCCCCTGCACTTTTTAAATCGGGGCAATAGGGCGAAGGTGCCTTTCCATAATAGCATCAGAGGAAAATTTTATTGCTGATCAAGATTGTTTTCAAACAAATTCATAGCAGGTATTCGAGCACTCACAAAATTCAGAATAGTTTTCTATATTTTCTGCTATTATTCTTTAGGTCAGTGTTACTACCCAAAAACAAGCATTGGCAACGCTTTTTGTTTTTTAGAAGTTTCCATTGCCCTCAACTCTCTCACTGCCTCCCCCTTGCTCTACCGCTGCTCCGGTGTCCTGCAGGAAGGTCACATCGACACCCAAACTGACGTTGAATCCCTGTTATATTTTATACACACGGATGGTGAAGTAATTAATCAAGTGCAGTGAGCGTTTTCCAGAACTCTGGGGAAAATTGAAGCCAATACATTACTGGCGTTTCCCGCGACGTAATTTCCTGAGCAAGGTTTCGGCCAAGTACTGCGCACGTGTAATAAATGCTGCTATCACCTTGGCATGAACGAAATCGGTAAAACGCCATACGACTGAAACTGACGAAAAACCTGCTTTGAAAAAGCTGGCAGATAAACACAATCGCAAGTTGGCATTATTTGGAATCAGTTGTGTCTTTAGAAATGAATGGCATTTACTGTACAAATGCATTTGAATCGTTTTGTTTTTTTGCTAACTAGAATGCCCGTTTATATTTCATTAGTACAAACTATTTTCAAAACGAAATACTACTTGCACACAACGCAAAAATTATAGGAAAGGGGTGATTTTCAAGAAAAGTTCCTGTAGGGGGGATTGTTCAAAAAAGGTTGAAGACCACTGCTGTAGACGAATCATAGGTTGGCTACATCCGACGAATATCGTCATCCTTTATTGTCTGTCAGGCATCCCTCATCCAGTCATTAGAAGAACTGTAACTAATCGCATGTAGTCCAGAGGGCAGAACCTCGATCCTCGCCATCGCACGTTTGGGAATTTCCAGTCAGGGGTCGAGCTCAGTTCAAATCCTGTGCCACGTTCCACACGCACTTTAAGACTTCCGTCAAAGTGAACGACATCCACAACATTTGCTTAATGGGAAGAGATCCTACAGTCCCAAACACGAATGCTAAGCGTTAGGAAATAGCCTTCACTGTGTTCGAACCCGATCTGGAGTGTGTGGGCCACACTAAACAGAAATAGACAGCACCACAACCCAACGAAAGGAAAATACGAAAATAATGTCACCTGTTTAATTGTAACAACGATTTTCAGCACAGCAATGTTTCCGTTGTTTAGACCATCATAACGGTAACAACAAGTGTTTACGTCGCCCGGTACGTTGTTCGGAGATCTAAACAAGTGGAAAGAAGAAATGAAATGAAGTCTCAAGAAATATGGATTTTCATAACTGTTGCTGTAATGCAGATAGGCTTTACTGTCACTTTGGGTAAGTTATCAAACTTACAAATTTTTACAATCTGAAATGTTCCAATGCCTTATTTAAACTTTTCATGGTTCAGCATCTTACTCATTGTTCAACTGGTTGTGTAATGGTTGGCAAATGTTAATTACTTTTTTCATGATTTCCACCAAAGGTCTTTGGGATTTTTCGAAAGGCACATACTGTAGTTCTGACGGGTGAAGCTTTCAACTAATCAGAACATTTGTGCTTAAGAGATTTCGCTGTTATTAAGATATCAGGGTATTGGTGTCAGAGGCTAGTGAGCTTACTGTTGCATTTCATATACTACCAGTTACGATTAATCTGTGCTTCATAGGTTATCAATTAACAACAGGCGTTTTTCCTGTTGTTTCTTTAACATTTTTCTAAATACTTATAAACCCTACGGAAATCCAAAGGGATACAATAAAACAACATGTAGAACCGTGTATCTTAAAAAAAATCAGCATCAAATCTGTGGGTGTTGGAAACCTTTTGCCTCACTGCAAATTTCCAGACGTCACTGAACCATTTCTTTTCTGAAAAGAGAGGTGAAGATAAGGAATTGCAAGAAACGAGTGTTTCGTAAGAAACAAAGCGTACTGTGCTGTTAGTTACAGGCAAAACGAAATCCCACAAATTTTTTGTTAATTCGGGGTGCACTTCACACTTTTGATGGTTTCGTTTCCATACCAATTTTGGATGCATCGCATAAAATAAAAATGATTACATTTTGTCGGTACCTGGTTTCACTATCACGCAAAATTTAATAACTTAAACAATAAATGTTTCTGAATTATGTTCAATATTTAACGCAGACACTGTCATGTTTAATTCTCGGAAACGTATTCACAAAATTACCCTCTGAATTACTCAGAAACAAATGATTTTTTTCTTGTATTAACTGGAGTTAGCACCTCGCAATCTGCTTTCTGTTAATGTTGAAACGATGGTGCAATGCAAATACTGTAAACTAAAGAATGACAGCTCCACAGACCGATGCGTCACCGCAGCTGTTTCAAATTCTGTGATGATTGATTGAAATTGCTCCCGTTCTACCGACAACTGTAAGAGAGTCTCTAAATGCTGCTTAAGGTCTATTTCAAGTCAGGGTTGCGGAGTCGGATGTGAAATATCCCGCTCCGATCCCCAACTCCCACTTTCCAGGATTTCTGACTCCGACTCCCGACCTTCCCGAAATTTCCGATTCCCGACTCCTTAACAAGACGGGAATGAAATTTGGCTGTTAAAATAAATTGAAATTGTGGTACACAGCAAGAAATCTCTGTTTCAACAAAAGTTTCAAAAGAAATTGTTCCATTTCAACACCAATTCCCAATTTAGGACTGTGGTCTAAAAAATGATCCAACTGGATATCCAGAGTCGGAGTCCGACAAAAAAAGCCGACTCCGACTGTACCCAAAAACATCCGACTCTTACGACTGAGACTCCGCAACCCTGTTTCTAATGCGATTTTCACTTGTCTTTTCAGTTCCTCTCACGGTTGTGGTACTTTTGGCCCCTGCCGGCGTTTTAGCAGAAGACGACTTTTCCTACTCTTATTTGCTGGGATTCTATCTCAGTATGTCAAACAGGTATTGAGTGAATTATTGTTTTCTCTATCTTCGCCCACTGTCAATGTACCAAAACGTCCCTGATATATTTCGTGTACGCAAAGAATTGGAACGACTAATGACATTGAAACAAAGGAGTCGACTAAAATCTGCAGACTGCATGCTTCATTTTTGCTCATCCCAATATTTCGTTTTCTGTCATCTGAATTCAACGCAGTTTCATTCAATCCGTGAATCAAATAACAGAAAGGCCCAATTTCCAAGAAAACAGATTTTAGACGTTTTGGTGGTGTTCACAACGGCAAAAATGTTTAAAATTGTACAGATCTAAACGAAATTATCGGGCGTAAAGTATTTTTGTTGTGCAACATATGTGAACCAGAAAAAACATTGGCTTCGTTGGGAATGGCACTGAGCGACAACGGTTATGATGAACAGATGCACGGTGATACTCACCTTAGTATGCCAAACAATGGAAGAGGGTTCTGCAACGATAAGTCACTCCTTCCTGTTAGTAAGCTGTCACTGTCCACTTCGCCTTGCTGGAACGAAGATCACGAATAACGCATCAGGCGATCTAAGGCGACCTGGTGTCACTGGCACTTCTTTTACATAGCCTTAAAATTTTATCCGATTTGTTGTACTGTTATTGCGTCGAACGCTTTTGAGCAACGACTTTCCACCGACTACTCGATAGTTAAATGTTTATGTGCAATGAACTTCAGTACCTAATTCATTTCCTTAATATTTTGAAGACAGACAACTTTCTGACAGAATAAATGTGTAATTACGGCAATCGAAAGAGGGTGGTTTGATTGCGTTTTAATACAGTAAATGTACCTTTTTCGCAACATGTTGCGGTATATATCCCAGTTCACGTACTTCAACTATCAACCAATTAATGGATAAAATATGCGAAACTGTAAATGTTACTCCTTTGTTTATATCAACAAAATTTTTTTTCAGCCTTGTTAATGTGATAGTCTACAGTGCAATGGATGGAAAATTCCGAAAAGCAATTTCTGATCTTGCATCAATTTGCTGCTTCTTTCGAAAAAATTCTTCTCATTCCACCGCACAGACGCCGTCATGAGTGCAGCGAGGAAGTCGTGTCATAAAGAATTACCCTTTGCTGAGCAATATTGCTGTCTTGAAAAAAGCGATGAGGCCATTTGAGCAACTAACCGACACACAAGCGCGCTAAAGCACGTTTTTGAGATCAAATGAAAAGAGCGTTTTAATTGTTTAAACATGATCTTTATTGAAATGAGGTAATGTGCGTTCATCTTGGCCACTTTTTTCACTGTGGAACCTTCCTAAGATTGTAAATGGTATAACTTATTTAAGGATGGCTTTCCTATGATCAAACGGGATAATTACAGTGACTTGAAGAAATCATTGAGTGAAGTTGTACTTGCCTCAGTACTTGCAAGATTAGATCCGTTTGTTCTTACACGGAAGAATCAAAAATGCAACAGTTTTTTTCACATGTTTAACAATACTGACGTTTATGTGCCATTAACTGAAATGCCATTAACTGAAAGCAATCTGCTGTATTTATACCATTATACTCTGCCCATGATTGCTAAAAGTCTCAAGACCTACGTTTAGTAGTTAAGGATCTATTCGTGCATGCTTTTGTTTTTTGTACAGACATGCGCAATAATTGTATGGTTGCAAGTAATTAAAAACAAATCTGGAGGCGACACTATATGAAGATGGCGTAGCTTCCTTTTCAAATCCACGATCATTGGCAAGAAGTAAGGAAAGCATTTGCCCATGCTTTAACTTAGAAGTTGAACAAAGTGTAGAGATTAGCGTTTTTTCTAACACAATTTCACTCAGAAGTTTGTGCATTGCTTTCTGTATTTTTTGCAGTCTAATTCAAACGCATAAGCAAAAACTTCGGTCGTTGCATATTCGACGTGTGCTTCGAAGTTTAACATCACGATACACGTAGCTAAATCCGAAGCGATCTTTTTTTAAAGTCGTAGTGCAAATACATGCTTTCTATGCGAACGTTGCAGCCGCATGCAAAAGATGAAAACAACTCAGGTAGCATTTTGTTCTCTTCGTTGAGATACACGTGAAAAACTCTCTTCGCCATAAGAGGTTGACGTAATACAACCGTTAGCGATAGACATAGCCGATGGTTGTTTTCGCACGGAAAGAACGACATACGCCCATTAGCTTGCAATTCTATTGCGCATAACATTGCCCAAGGCGGTTTCTTCCGGAATTGTCACTCAGCACTCGCCGAGTCGTGTCACGTTTACATCTGCGTACGCAATATGAGTGCATGTTGCGCAAGGCACAGCACCCGAATTACGGGGATCAGTAGAATTGCCTGGGTTTGCAACTATTTAGAATTAGCAAGTGCGTCAATTGACGCACGGGCTCTTTTGTGGGAAACACACTGTACTCAAAATTTGTAACTGAGATGAAAACGAAACACATAGTGTCATATCGGTGAAGAATCAAGGAAAACAAAAAGAAGTGATGATAGAAAGCAAAAAAGCGGGAACTACACATTTTCAAATGGTGCAAGTTTCGCATTTTTAATTAGACATGTACCACACCTTTTTATGCAAATCACGCAGTTATCTGTTGTTCTTGTGCAGTATTTACCAGCACACGTTTTGATTTTTTAGACGTTGGAGCACACTCTGCAACAGCTGCAATGTTTCAATTTGTAACCCATCGTTCGGAGTACTACCGGCAACTTCTTCGCTAACGTTCTATATGAACATTCTGAGACTTACGCTGGAAGTGAAAACGTGCTTGTAAATAGCCCAGCTTTTTGTGAGTGCCATGTGTTTAATTATAAAAACCACGTATTGGCAACAATCTGCTTCCAGCTTTCACAGAGTAGCATCTGGACATTTTTGTTAAGAACATTGGCTCCGACCTTAATTTCGTTGTGAAAAAGTACGTTTTCGCGTTTGCTTTTTGAGTTGATCTTCGAAGGAGCGGCGACATTTTGGTGCAGTGAACTCAGTATATATATGTTTGGCATTTCCGTGCAATCGCTCGAATTGTGCCGACAGACTGCAGCCTTATTTCGCCAGCCGCAGAGCAAAGATCTAGGGATGTGAAGTAATTGTCACTGTTGGCTTTATAGCCTATCTTGAACAAGAATATCATAAGTTTCCTCACCACATCAGTCGGCAAGCTTACCTCACCACCACTGCTCTCATCTTTTCCTTCATAAGGGAACCCGTTCCACAAATATTTAGTTTCAAAGTCAACGGCTATCCAGAAACGTATCCCAGAGTTATCCTGTTTGTTGGCCTTGCATTCTATAAACTTGCACCGTGCCACAAAGCAGAACGCTTGTAATCTAGGAGACTTGAAAATCATGTGTAAGCAGCGATTTTTCAATAACCTCGTTAATGGAAAATAGGACATTACTGCACTGACAGAAAAAAAAAACATACAGTGGTCAAGGAAGCCAAACAACGGGGTCGCTGTAGCTCGCTGGTAAGAGCGTCCGCCTCTCAATTGGATAGTTGGGTGTTCGATCTACTCCCATTGAGTGAATCGCCGCAGCGCTGATTGGGCAAGAGCGTTCACCTCAACCGCCCAGCAGGAAAAACATTTCAGGCTCGGCCTGCCGCTAATTGCCGTCACCACGAAAAGAAGCCAAACAATATTTCCTTGATGTTTTTTTGCATCTCTTCGACAACGCGCTGTGGTTCTAACACCATGAAGCTAAACGATGTGTGGAAAATCTTTAACTACATCAGTGAGGCAAAAAAGGTTCAGAATGGGTTGGGTATCTTTGGATATTTTAGAAGGCACGTAGTGTTGATGAATGGATGCTTCTACGACAGTGCTTCTTTGCCGGGTGAATGCTTCACCCCACGGTGTATTCAACTTTCGCAAGAATCAATGGAAGGAAAGGGGTGATCGACGGGTGAATAAAATTTCTACTCCAAATTTTTGCATCATCTGGTTGCGTGCATTGATCTTGTTCTTTTACACAATACATATCAGCAAGTGTGACTACAACTGCGAGTTTCAAGCGTCCAGACTTTATGTTTGCAGCATTCAGCAACTTATCATTTCCAAACATCCGTACTGCAAGTTGCGTCTACGTCGTAGTTGGGAGAGATTTTACCATGAGTTGCTATGTTTGCTTGACTTGACTGACAGAAACTCCGCTGTGTTCTGCATGAACGTCCCGCACTTCTGTGCGAATGGTATCTTCTAAAAGAGCAGAACTTTCAAAAGTTTCATTCCCAATTTGAAAAGCATAACTTTCTAAAGCTTCGTTTCCAATTTAAGCAGTGCCGCGACAGCTTGAGACAGTTGCAGGGCATATTCAGCCAGGAATGAATCTGCTGCCCTCCGTCTTGCAACCTGATCACGGTGAAGCGTTGGCTTGGTGCCCGACCAATTGTGCTTTGTACTGCAGACGGTAGCTGAGGTTTTTGCTAGTTAAAGCCTAGCCTTATAAGTGACATCTTAGGCCTTGTGTGTTACACCACTCTTCATTACGAACGCTATTGCAACACACTGCAGAATGTTGCATAAGTGTACGTAGTGCAGAGATTCGTTGGGCCAGCGGTCTCTCATTCATTTCTGCGTAATTTGGACTTACGTGCTCCAATCAGCGTTGGATGTTGCATTCAGAAGCGCAGCAAAACTGTTGACCCATCACAACCTAGTGGTTTCCAACTCACGTCTTAAAAATCAGCTGGGCTTACAGCAACGTGCATTTCTAAGAGATCCTACAGAATAGCAATGACTTGCCCTAGCCATTTTTGTCGAGTCGGAGTCACAAGCCCTCCGAGCCAGAGTCGAGTCAGAGTCATTTAAAAATATTTGAGTCATGTCATGATTTAGTCAAGTTAACACTAGGATTACCAGGATTCGCAGCTACTTAGAATTACCAAGCGCATCAATTGACGCACGCGCTCGTTTGTGAGTGAAACACTATATCTCAGACAAACCTCAGAGAGCGGTAAGTCTGTACTCGACATTTTTTCCTTGAAAAGCAAAACAATACAAGCTACCAAGCAATTATGTGACAAGTTTGATTGAAGAACCATGATGATCGACTAAAAATCAACAAAACGCAAATCTTCTCTTGGAACCAGCGACGTCCCTCCATCTACAGTACCGTACACGTGATGCAAAACTACCTACCGTAGTTTCTGTACTCTGACGGCTACAGTTTCTGAATGCAATCCAAATGATGCCATTATTTCACAGAAGGACCATAAAAGTCTCGTCAAACAAAACAAATGATTTTCTAAGCTAATCCGTCAAAGTAATGCCAAAACAGTGGAGCATTTTATGCTTTTCAGCTTCAGATTGCCTGCAGCGTCAATTGACGCACTTGGTTATTAAAGGTAGACGTGAGTTGATTTCTGTGACAGATGACAGAAATTTTCTGAAACTTCAACAGATTGTGTGCATTTACGAAAAAGTAAAAGTCAAAAAGTTAAAAAAATATTACATTCTACACTTCGTGTAACAAACCTTTGAAAATGAAACATGAAAATGCATCAATTGACGCGCTCGGTAATTCTAGTGCAGTGGTTCCCAAGCTTTTTATTTCAAGACGCAATTTAGAAAAAACATAAATTATTTGGTGCACTTCAAACATTTGAATAAAAAATGTATTTGAATTTGGAATTTTTTCATATCCAAACGTAAAATCAAGACGATATTGCTCAAGTTCCCAGGATATTTAGTGCACTTGTGTCTTTGTGACAGCAGCGCAACAAATCTGTCAGTGAGATACGTGTGCTTGATGTTTTTTGGCAACGGTTTCAATGTTAGGACGTATTTCAGAGACAAACAATCGTTTCTTCTTCAATGCAACATAGCCGTTCCCGTTTTCTGGACTTTATATTGTGGAGTGTTGAAAATTCAAGTCCATATAGATATGCTGTTGAAAATTGCACCAAAATGGTCTATGCCTTCTTAGCTAATGAATGGTATTATTCTTTCACAGCAATCCAAAATGTATCTGTAGGTACCTCAACATGTTTGATTTTAAGTCCACGGTCACTAGAAACACATGCCAAGTCGTCTTCTTCACATAATAAAAGTCCAGTGTTAGATGAACTCTCTATGAAAGGATTTCGAACCCAGTCATACTCATCAGTCTTCAGTGATGGGAAATAAAAGTTGAATTTGTCTTCCAGAGTTGTCAAGTGGTGAAATACAATTGGACTCATTTTCATTATGCAGCTTTCTCGTACTTAAGGGAACTTTTCAAACTTGCCATCTTTTGCTCTGATTTTCCAAAATGTTACTTCCTTTTTAAATGCCACCAGTTTATCTGATGAAGTAAGGATGTTTTCTACTCTACCTTGCTTGCTTGTGTTGAGGCTATTAAGATGGGCAAATATCTTAGCCAAATATTCCAGTCTTGAAAGCCAAAATTCACATTGAAGATAACACTTTAAGTCCCGCGAAAACCACGTTTCATGCAAAACTTTGCAATCCTATAACTCGCCAGGCGATTGAGCTAGAGAACCCTCTGCGGATTCAGCAAGTCTTTCTTGTAGTCTAAAACAAAAAAAAAATTTTTCGTTTTTGTTGGGGAGTTTGATGGGGGGAACGCCACAAGTGCGTTTTTTTTTGGCTACATTTACCTGGCCCTGGGCCCCAAGCCATTGGGCCATTATTATGGTTCAAGAGTTTTCGGAAACTACGCCAAAATCTGCGTCTTTAGAGCCCTTGAATGACTTTCTGGCATATCTGTAGCCGAAATTATGGACAAAACACCAAAAATTGGTGAAAATGTCACCACCCCCAAACCCCACTCTGGGCTGGAAAACATCCCTTTTCTAAATGGCCATCCCTAGCCTGAAGATCGAGCTATAGAGCTTTTCAAATCCGGTCTGAATGGGGAAAGACTTGTAGTTTAGGCTGAAAATAAAAACTTTTGGCTGTGCGATTTCGGCCTTTTTGGCTATATTTACAAAACCACAGGTTGTTTTGACATGTTTTGACAGGTTTCTACAAATAATTCGTGACGTCAACGGCATGTGGAAGTGCGTGAATCGAGCAGAATCAGCGGCGCGAAAACGCGCGAGATTTAAATGCATTCTAGGCTATAATACGAGGTTCTAGAGGGTTTGATGGACTTTTTAGCATTTCTGGTTGATGAGTTATTAAAAATATGGTAGAATATTAATATGGGAAATCCCCTGAACGCCCTTGGGAATTCCTGACATATTTGGAATATTTTTGGCATAACTTTTGAACCAGAAACGCTAGAAAATTGATCAAGGCTCTATAAACGGGTATTTTAGCCTAGAATCCAAAAATACTGCGAGCCACAATATTGGCGCGTGGGGTTGGATGATGACGTGATACAATTAACCAAAAAACCGACCCCCGTCATGAGCCCATTGGCACAAAACTCCCAATCGAAATTAAAAATTTTTTTTTTTTATTCTAAACGACACGAAGCTACTAGTCATTAGAGGGTTTGAACAGCTCTCTAGCTCTGTCTGCTGCCGAGTTATGGCCGGCCAAAATTTAGCCTGAAAGGGGAAAATATAGTTTTTCTGAAAAGGTAGGAATTAGGCCACAAACTGGGTTTTTGGCCCATAATTTTGGCCACAGATGTGCTAGCAAGTCAATGAAGGGCTCTATAGACGCGAATTTTCATCTAGTTTTCACCAAACCTTTGAACCAAAGGAATGGGTCAATGGGTTGGGGCCCAGGGCCGACCAAATGTGGCCTACTTTTCCAAAAGATGTCCTCTTTGTGACGTCGTCTCCAGTAAACCCCACCGAAACCAAAATTTTTTGTTTCGATTTTGACTACAAGACTTTCTGAATCCGTAGAGGGTTTGAACAGCTCTCTAGCACAATCGCCTGGCGAGTTATAGGATTGCAAAGTTTTGCAAGAAAAGTGGCGCACGCGGGACTTGACCATTATTATCTCAGAAGCGTTCATGTTTTTCTGTTTTGAAAAATGCATGTAGTTCCTTGTGCAGTTCATGTACACGACACAGCACTCTTCCTCTTGAGAGCCACCTCACTTCAGTGTGCAGAATCAAACGTTTGTGCTGAGAGTCCATATCAACACAAATTTTCTCAAATAAACGAGACTTCAATGGTCTTGTTTTGATGAAATTAGTTATTTCAACAACTTGCTTTGAAACTTGTTTTAACTCATCTGGTATTGTTTTTGAAACACGTACTTCCCTGTGGAGGAAGCAGTGAGTTTGTACAACATTAGGATTTTCTCTTTGTACGATTGACACAAAACCTGCCGATCATACATGGCGCCCCATCAGTAGATATTCCAACGCACGAGTTCTATGATAATTTCCATTTTTACTAGCCTGGGGAGGTGCCCCCTGGAGGCTCTCCAGGAGTGGAGAACATCCAATACAAAAAACATTGGTCACATAGATGGGTACTTTCTCCTACTTCCTCTTACTGCCAAATGCACGGCTGACATGAGCCGTAACGATGAATGGCACCAAAACGTTTCATTGGGCACTGAAGCGTATAGTGCCCATACATAAATGTATCATGGACACTTAAACAGTTAAAAATAGGAATGAGGAATACTGCTATGATCAACTGGGTCACAATGCAGGAATTGAATGAAAAAGCTTTTTCATGTCTTCCATATGAATTCTCCTTATGATTGAATAAGATACTGCTCTCACAAGCGTATTAAATACATGGTGCGGCACATCTAATGACATCTGGCGGCGCAGCAATGTGCCGCGGGGAATAGTTGGGAAACCACTGTTCCAGACGCACGTTGAGACTCTCTTCAAAGTGAAGCGACATCTACTACATTTGCTCTACGGCAGTTGTTCTTAACCTGGGGTAAATTTTCCCCCAGGGATAAAATTTGTCTTTCTTGGAGGTAAATCTATTGAATCATAAATTGCAGCAAACCTGGATCATTAGGCTAGTTAGTTGCAAAACACAAAAGTATATCTGACAGTGTTTTGTTCAAAGAGTGCATTGTTTTGAAGAAGGTTTATGGATACATCACACACACTGGAAATGTTGCACCTTCGATCATGATTAGGAGTTACGCTTAGTGATAAGATTTATCTTTTTAGTTCATCTTTTCACAGGCATGCGACCAGATCGGTGCGCAACGCTTTTTCTGTTCACGACCTTATTTGGAGTTTGCACCAGGGCTGTGGAGTCGGAGTCGGAGTCCAGGAGTCGGAGTCGGAAGAATTTTCAACCTGAGAAGTCGGAGTTGCAGAAAATTTTAACGACTCCGACTCCAGGCAGACCTTTTGCTCACCAATTGTGACTGTTTGTGCCACAAACGTGCGTAAGCGTCACACTTGGCAATTTAAGCAGCTTGACGCTTCAACAAGAGATGATCATGGCTATTCAGACAAGCGGCAGCGCACTAACTTGCATACCTACACTCAGGGGCCATTCCAAATCAGCAGCATCCCTTGGGTTCATCACGAAACCTACACTTTGTGAATGCAACCGTTCGGGGCTTGTATCACTGGAATTTCCATTTGCTCATTCTGGCTGGCAATATCGTTGCTCCGTGTCGTTGGCTACGCAACAATGAATGAGAGTTCTCATGGGAGCTCGTCCATTGTTACATAACGCAAGTCACAGAACAATGATAACGCCAATTAATCCTCCACGTCTTAGGCTCATTCATATTAGCCCGAGTTACCGGACAGTTTATCGTTCGTTTGAAAGTATTCTCGAATGGGTACTGTCCATTGGTATGGAATTCAAATCCAATGTTCTATGCAAACCCATCGCTTCGAAAAACATTCAATCTGATATGAATTAAATTGAAAAAATACTTAATTGCAGAGGGAAGCTCGGGATCCAATGGATGAGCCCGAGTAAAGAGCGGAGCGAACGTATTCGAGAGAGCCGTTGTTGCGAACGATATTTTTTTATTCACGTCACCTGCAAATTGCACGCGGAGGGCCAACATGAAACGAAAATACATAAACACTGACAATGTCCAATGGAAAGAGCCAGAGTTTACAACCTTAATCAGTGAAGTGGGTGGTAGCACAAACATGCAAAGCATGCAAGCTTGCGTTCTGCAATATAAAGCGTAGTCGAACGCTCGGGTTGATCCCGAGTGCTGGAATCGCCACTGCCGACACATGATTTAAATGTTTTTGCACAAGGCTTTTCCCCGCAAACACGTGCTGGTGTTGGTTGACTTGTCAACAATCGACATTCCACAGACGGACTCGATTTGAATGAGTAAGCGGCAACTAAAAAAAACGCACTGTGACCTTAATCCCCAGTAAAATAGACATTCGGATTTCGTTGCGTTGCCAGGTAGCCTTGCACTTTATTGCGCGGCATCGGCGAAGCACGGTGACTGTCTGATCGCGAACGATAATCCCGACCAATGGTTTCTGGTCATACTTCTCCCACTGGTTCGCAACGATTTGATCCAATTAGTTGATGACAACACAGCAGCTTCGCTTGGTCTTCTACGTACAGTAGCAAACTTCCTTGAAACGTTAAACAGACAAATAAGTTGCTTAAAACAAACAAATATTCCTTAAAACGCGCAAATGAATTTCGGTTCTTTTGTCGTACAATTCCAATCGTATTCGCTTGGAAGTTCTATCGCAACATTTTTGTGATAAGAAATCCATGTTGACTAATTCTCAAACCTTGCAAGTTTGTTATACCTAAGTGAAAGCAGGTCAGTATGAAGTGTTTAGATAACCAAGAGAAAAGTGAATTCTCCCAAGTGTTTAAGATAAAACTTAAACTAATTTGTTTTACTTTCTTGGTTGGTAGTTTGTGGATTTTGACCTGTATAAGAGCTTACTTGTAACATGTTCATTTGGCCATCTAAGGAAAAATATAGCGACACATGTACATTCAACAGAGCTGAAGCTTGACAGCGTTCGACCGTAAAAAGTTGTTTCAATGAAGTCATTTGAGAGAGTATGCCCGAGCGAGTTTATCAACCGCGTTGCACAATATGGGCACATGCTCATCGGTAGAATGCATACATTTTTCAATTTTACTTGTTTACTGATGTCCTTTACAAGGTATCTGTTTAAAATCGATTATTTATCAGCCTTCTCTGATAATTTAAATTGTGTTTTTTTAGATGAGTACTTTTTTCTCTCAAATTAAAAGACTAACTTCTGCTTGATCATATCTTGCAAAAGTGAGAGATGAACGTGAATTTACATCGATTTAACACAAGTTTCCGTATTCCTGGAAAGTGCAAGCAGGGTTTATGAATTCATCTGAAAACAATTATCACTTTAAATAACTAATATAGCTGAAGGTCGGAGTCGGTCCGTAGTCGGAGTCGGAGTCGAATAATCGAAATTGCCAGGAGTCGGAGTCGGAGTCGGATGACGGGACTTCCGACTCCACAGCCCTGGTTTGCACGTAAGAGAAGATTGTAACTCTTTCAGAATTAAGATATCCTCCCTTATGCAATAAATTTCCCTATTTTCACAATGGTCAAACTCTACCACCATTTTTCTCTTTCATTCCAGAGCATGCTACAGACTGGACAGTGACAGCCATTCCTGGTCTTTTTGGTGAAAGAGTTATTTATGAGTTCCGAGCGAGCCACCATGATGCCAGGCACGTTTTTGTTTATGACTTGCCAGCCGCCATAGCTAGAGAGTTGTTGAAACCCTCTGCGGATGCGGAAAGTCTTCTTGATTCGATTAAAAAAAATATATTTGATTTGGGTGAGGGGTTCGCCTGGGTGGAGCTCGCAAGTGGGGGCGTTTTTGGATTTTTGACCAAATTTGACTAGCTCTCGACGCCAATCCAATAGACCAAAATTTTGTTGCAAATTAGATGATCTCCCGCGTCGATAGAGCCCTTGATTGACCTTCTGGCATGTCTGGAACCAAAGTCATGGCCCCAAAAAAACATTTTACCCCCTAAATCGGAAAATGCATGAGTGTCCCACTGGCGGCCACTGTTGCTCGGGATAACTCGCGATATTTTCCAGGTAGATGACGCTAGCGAGCTAATGGAGCCCCCGAAAGACTATTGAAGTTTTCTAGTTTGCACTAAAAAAAAAACATTTTAGATTTGAGTGCGGGGTTTTCGGTGGGTGGGGTTAAAAAAACGATAGATATGGCTTTTTTTGGTTGTTCTTTTGTGACGTCATCCTCTCAACAAAGTGCCAAAATTGTGGATCAAAGTTTGGTTGCATTCTAGGCTGGAACATGAAGCTGCAGAGGCCTAGATGGACTTCCTAGCGTTTCTGGTGCCGACGTTGGAGCCAATGGACCCCAAATCATTAGGGACATGGCTGAGTGATTTCTGCGGATTTCCCTAATTAATTTCTGCTGATTTTGCCATAACTTTTGAACGAGAAATCCAGGAAACTCCATCAAACCCTCTAAAGACTCGTGTTGTAGCTTACAATCCAAAAAAACTTCGAGTCACAAAATCTGATGGATAGTTTGACTCCCGGATGTGACGTCATTATCAAAATGTTTACACATATGCATAAACATCCTCTTAATTTGTAAACATTAACAAAAAAAACGTGATGTCAAGCTGATAAAATTTTTTCCTGTCTAAGCTACTAGTCTTCACGAATCTTAAGAGGGTTTGAACAACTCTCTAGCCTATTCTAACGGCGAGTTATGGCCATACACAAAATGGTGTTTTACACCCCATATTAGCATTTGAAGGGGTAGGAATTTTGACTACTTTTTCTTTTTTGTGGCATTATTTTTTATCCAGATATGCTAGAACGCCAATCAAGGGCTCTAAAAACTCGTAGAATAGTCTAGTTTCAACAAATACTTGGGCCAAAATGTGGGCCCATTGGATGAGCGTCCAGTGTCGGGTAAAGTAGGCCATAAAAACGCTAAAGGATCCCCACTTGTGACGTCCCCCCACGAGATCCCCCAACCTAAAACTGAAATTTTTTTTACTCGGAACTACTAAACTTGCTGAATCCGTAGAGGGTTTGAACACCTCTCTAGCTGCAGCAGCTGGCGAGTTATGGCCAAAAGAGCACAAAAGAGTACTATAGTGGCCGGCCCAGGCGGAAAGAATTAAATGATGAAATAATCAAAATCCTGAGAGTTGCTCCTTTATTTATATCAACAAAATTCTTTTTCAGCCTTGTTAATGTGATGGTCTACAGTGAAATGGATGGAAAATTCCGAAAAGCAATTTCTGATCTTATGTCAATTTGCTGCTCCTTTAGAAAAAAATCTGCTCATTCCACTGCGCAGACCGACAGTCGCCGACATAAGTGCATCGTGGAGGTCGTGTAGGAAAAGACCTACCATTCGCTGGACAGTGCTGCTGTCGTGAAGTTAGCGATGAGTTCATTTGAGCAAGTAGCTAACACATAAGCGAGCAAAAGCGTTTGTAAAATCAAATAAAAAGAGCGTTTTAATTGTTGAAAAATAATATTCATTGAAATAATGTGAGGGGCGTTCCTCTTAGCCAATATTTCTGTGTGGATTTTTCCTAAAATTTTAAATGGTGCAACAAATGAAAAGGATGGTTTTCCTATTGTTTTAAAGAATAGTGACATTTATGTGCTTTTTCTGTAAGCCATCTGCTGTATTTTTACTTTTACTCTCTGCCCATTACTTTTGAAAGTGTCATGGTCTACGTTTAGTGGTTGAGGATCGCTTGATGTTTGTTTTTTATTTTTTCGAGCAGTGCAGACTTGCGCAATAATTGTACGATTGCAAGTTATTAACACCATATCTGAAGGCGATTTTTGCAAACTATATGGAGATTGTGTAGCTTCCTTTTAAAATCCACGATCACAGACCAGAAGCAATACAAGCTTTGCCGATGATTTAACTTTGAAGTGGGACAAAGTGTAGATATTTGTGTTTTCTTTTGTTGTAACACAAATTAATTTAGACGTTGGTGCACTGATTTCTGAACTTTTTGAAGTCTAACGCAAACGCGTAAGACAAAATTTCGGTCATTGCATATTGGAATAATGTTTCAAGTTACAGCACCATACAGTAGGTAAATTTGAAGCGATCAGTTTTTCATAGCCATAGTGTAAAAACGCGATTTCTGCAGTGTGCGAGCGATGTAGCCGCATACACAACATCAAACAACTCAAAGGCAGCATTATATCCTTCTGGTTGAGATAGACATGAACAACCATCTTCGCCATAAGCGTTTGACGTCCTATAATGGATAGCTATGGATGTAGCTGATGATTGTTTGCAGTTGCAAAGAACGCCATACTCTGATTAGTTTGCTATTCTGTTGCGTGTAATAATGCACAACGTGCTTCTTTCCTGAATTTTCACTCAGTATTCGCCGAGTCGTGTCACGTTTACGTCTGCGCACGCAATATGAGTGCTTATTGTGCAAGGCACAGCATTAGAATTACCACGATTTGAAACAATCTAGAATTACTAAGTGCGTCAATTGACGCAAGGGCTCTTTTGTGATTAAACCGCTGAACTCATCTTTTCAAAGTGAGATGAGATGGGATCATATTGTGTCATGTTAGTGAAGAATCAAGGAAAACAAAAAGGAGAAGAGATAAAGGAAAGCAATAATGCGGGAACTACACGTTTTTGACTGGTGCAAGTTTTACATTTTTTAATTAGAGATGTATCACACACAGGTTTTTCAAATCACGCAAATATCTGTTGTTCTCTTTCTGCAGTATTTGCCAGAACAGGTTTAGCGTTTTCAGATGTTGGAGCACATTCTGCAACAGCTGTAATGCTTACGTTTTGTAGCCCTTCATGCGAAGTGTCTCCCCGCAAGTTCTTCACTAAATTTATACATGAACATTCTGAGACTTATGCTGGAAGTGAAAACGTGCTTGTAAATAGTCCATCTATGAATGCCATGCCTAAAATTACCAGTGGCGGATTTACACTGGATTGATTTGGTGGGTTTTTCAAACCCTAGTCAAATGCGGTGACCACGTGATATCTACGTAAGCACGCGTTGGAGTGCTTTCCACGCTTCAGTAACTTCATTTTTTGTGTGACATGTTAAAAGCTGCGCTTGCGGTCACTGTCTATTCGATTTTGCAAAGGGAATGAGTTATGGTTAGTGTGAGTTGGCTTACGCAGGCTGGTTATGATTAGAGGGGGGCTAAGCGCCAGGTGGTTGTAAAGAGCTGAAACTCACTCATCGGATGCTTCTATGGTCATGTTAGCAGTATACAACATAAGAAGATCTTCAGGCCCAAATTTTTTGTTATGAGTAATTCAGTTCCGACATATATGAAATCTGCACTACCCTCTTTTTCATCAAAAATCGTCTGATATTGGAGGACAAAAAAATTTTTTTAGTGCTCAAACTGCTCAATGAGAGTTATATTTTCAGTGTAGTTTTTGTGATAAACTTTAGTTGAGGGAAAGTATACTTTTTATTTTTGAAAACCGGGTTCAGCACACCCAACGTGTTGGTTAGTTTGACAAAAATTGAACGAAAGTATCCAAGGTTTTTAAGGGGGGTAGTGACTTGGCTACATATAGGGGCTCCCAATATTTATGGAGACGCCAATCCCTAAATCGGTAAAACGTAATATGTCAAAAACTGCACAATGCGCTGCAAGAGATACCATCGCCAACTGGAACTGATACGTAGGCGTTCTGTGCTTACTCACTGAAATTGCTTCGTTGACAGAAATCAGTTGATTCTTTGGTGTGTGGCCTGGCCGACACTCACTAGCACGGTAGTACTCAAAGGTATTCCATCCGCTCCCCTTATTTTGAATTCGGATGCGCATGCGCTATCCACGTCGTTTCATCAATCGGCCCTGCAGCATCTGCAGGCAGTCCCGAAAGAATTTGAAAACTTATTAAGTAGTGTCATGTCTCTCAACAATGGTGAAAGTAATTTTACCCAAAAAATAATCATGGTGTCATATGGTAGGATTGCCAAAGTTGGTACTTGGTTACCATTTCTGGTAGGCCTATTTACTTCCAAGAAGGAGGTTTAGACATTTTGGCACATAATACTCTTATGTGAATCTACATTATTTGGTACGATTTTTGATCACTGCTTAGACGAGAATAAACGCATTAGTAAAAAGAAAAGTCGGATGATACCGAGTTAAAACGTTGACTGATAACAAAAATTAAACAGTATCCATCGGCTGCCGTGTTATAGCTGAACAAGCGTGGCCAACAGGCCCGCAACCAGAGGGGGTATCGGGCAATCGCCACGCCTCAAATTTTCACAAACGTATGTATTTGCTAGGCGCAGCAACAAGTTACATCATATTCTCCCCCCCGAAAATATCAGTTGGTTGCGGCCCTGGTGGGCAATACGGACAAACGATACCTTTTGCGGGACTTAGAGAGTAAACAGGAAATGCCAATACAAGCATACAGTCTGCTTAACGAATTTATTCTCTCACGTGATTGCGGATTTCCCACATATGTGACTTGGGCATAGAATTTGAATACAAAAAGTATTTTCACTCAAATCGCTTGTAATTGAAAAATAAAGTGACTTTTTGCAGATATGATTAGTGTTTTGCATAAAATCAACCTGGATGACTACACGAACAGTAAAACTGAATAACAGACAACAAATGTATATTAATTACAAAATATACACAACTGTTAAATCGAATCAGACTCATGACATAATGGAGACAATTGATCGCCTTGGCCATATTCCAGTCTCTGTGCTGCTCGTTGCTAAGGTGGAAGAACGCCTCTTTGAATTTTTGCGACCGCGCAGAAAATCTCTGAATTCCTTGTCACGAAGACTATAAACCAACACGTTCACCAAACTGCAAAGTAAAGAACAATTAAAAATGCGGTCAAAATCGATAACGGCAAACTTCTCAATCAATTCCAAAGTAACAAAGTTAAAAGGATGCATAGGATATGGAGACGATGTTTGCTTTTTCGGTGTAACAGGGCTAAGCAATTGCAATAACTTTTGTGGCTCTTGACATGACTAAGAAGCAAATAACCAAGCACAGTGCACGAAAAAGTCAATCGCCATCTGCATTTAGCCATGGTGGATTCCAGTGGCGTAACTAGAGGCTTGAGTTAGCGGTAACTTAGGTGTAGGGGGCCCACTGACCACAGTAGGGGCCCCACTAGCCAACAATCAGAAACAACCTGAAAACTTATAGTGAATCTAGGTTGTGGATGCCTATGCAAAAACTCAAAATCACCTGAAAATACTCCAAAAATGTCATAAAACTACTGAATATCACAAATATACCAAAATCGAAATACAAGCCAAGTGGGGGCGCGGTTTGAACATTTAACTTGCCATGGGGGTTGTTTAGCACCTCTGAGCCTTGTCACATACGGCACTGGTGAATTCTGTTAACATTTGGAGATAACGTTTAGAATTTATTGATTCTTCATGTATAACGAAAAAGCAAACCTGCAACACAAACGCAAAATATATTTATACCTTTTTAAATCTGCTTTTTAACAAGCTGAAATTTGTCGTCTGCTATAAAATTTTTGCGTTATTATGGTTCTGTAGGTAAGCATTGATTAGAATCCAATTTAATTTTTTTATGTAATCCACTCAAAACCTGCGAGATGTGAAGCAACAAAACGATGTTTTAATAAAGATTTGCCATCAAGAGTTACCTGTTCAACACACTGAAGTAGAAGGACACTGTGTAAGCGATAGAGGTTGTCTTGCACGTTAGAACATTCGCCAAGGTCAGCGACACAACGATCACAATGGGCACTGTGCAAAACACAAAGTTGATGATCGCAACGATTTTTGTTCATAGGAGGAAACATTAACACCAGGTTTGCATCAGATACTGCTACTAATCGTTTACCCTCTGCAGTGAGTTCCCGACATAAAGATAGATTTAAAAGAATCCTAAATTTAACCGAGGCTTCGCGGATGTCAGACATTCTCTATGATCCATAAGATTTCCTCCTTTGAAAGTACAGCATTAACCTCACAATTGTTAATTGGCAAAGCTGGTTTATATATGTCGATTTGATTTTAAAGTCTAAAGGTACAGTACGTGCAACCGTACGTATTCCAATGTACGTTGCAGATTGCGGTGTTTTCGATGAGAAAGCCAATTTTCGACTGCCATGTCACCATGTGTGAGCATTTAACAAAAGCTACAAAGATCTTCCAGCTTGCGAAGCATTAAGGATTTGCGTTTTTATGATATTGATTTTATGTGAAGGATAACGAAACATGATTGTTGCAGTAAGACTACGTCGCCAAGACGTTCGAAACTGAGTATAAAGGCATTCAGCCAGCCATGGTTGTGAGTAGCATTAGATTTCACCCCGGGATTTCTTTACAACTACGTGTTTACCTTTTACATAAACAGAAGACGTCTTGAACGCGCTGTCTGTTTGCGGTGATTTTTCGTATGTCTTATTGGTTATGCAAAGTCGCCGCAACCATCGCACGTTTAAAATCGTACAAAGTCACAGTTTTGACTATTTGAAATTGAAATAGAAAAACTTGCACGAAGCATGTTTCAAGAAAAAATTTGCCACTTTACAAAATGTCTTAAATTGTTTCATGGGTCGCTGTGTAATGGAAGCAGATTAGGATAAATATGCAAATATTTTATTCTGGAGCTCAACTATACAATTGTAACACATCCTCTGAAAAATTAAAATTCGATCGAAACCCTCACTCCTGTATTTTTATGGTATGTATTTTTGTGTAAAATTTTCAAATTTCAGAAAAGTTAATCACCAATTTTCGTCCAAGCCGGAACACGATGCTACTTTTCTATCATCAAAAGTGATTGCATCGATTGGTTTGAAAACAAAATTGCACTTTACAAAAACTCGTCTTTTGTCATGGTGGACAGAATGGAACAATCGCATTGCATCTGACTGGTAACACATATATTTCTATGAGGATTCGGTCGTACCGTCACTTTATACACCACAGTTAGAGGGATTGATTTTAGTTGAGAAGATTGCTACTGTGTCTAGTGCCGGAGGGGATTACATGTGATTTTGTAAAAATTCTGAAAAAATACGTTTGTTAATCTGTTGAGTTGATATCATTACAAACCCACATTGAATCTTGCGTTTTTACAAAGTACTGATACACAGGCAACATAGTACAGCATAATTTGTGATCAGATCAGTGGCGTAACTGATATTTCAGCCAAGGGGGAACCTAGCTTAAAGGGGTCCACTTGTCGCTGGAGGGGACACACTAGCTAACACTCAGAAAAACAAATTTGAGAATTGATGTTGAACACGGATGTGGGTGGCTAAACCAAAACCCTAACTCACCGGAAAATACTCCGAAAAACGCAAAAAAAGCACAACTTATTGAAAACCAAAAGGATAATGAAACAACATTTTTGCTGCATGGGTGCCCAGTTTTTAAATTTAGCTTGCAAGAGAGGCGATTCTCCCCTTTTCCCCCCATAGTCACGCCTCTTGATAAAACCTTGTCTTGAAAAATTTTCGGGGGCCATGAAGGCGTTTGCCATTGACAGGATGTTCTTGGGAAATAAAGTAAGGGAATCACTGCTCTGTATGTATGCAGCCAGGTGGTCTTGGGAATAGCCTACCATCATTGAAAAATCTTACATTAATTTGCGCCGGGTTTCCTGATATACAAGGGATGAAACGTCTGGGCAACGTTGCGACGATGGAACAATTCTTTTCAGGAAGTATTCAAAATCTTGTTTTGTCTATTGTCGGTGTCTTGCAAATGTCACATTTTCGCTTTCTCTACGACATTACATTCTGTTAGGCTGTTGCAACCTTCACGTATGTTGCACAAAAGGTGTCAAATTATGGGGTTATCTACAAAGAACTCTCCTTCTCTACCCTCAGCGGACCTCCGACACCTAGCGGATGCAACCTAAATGTATGTAATTTGGACCACGGCAACCTCGGGGATGACAGGATGGTTCAAGCTGCCATACCCAGTCCAACGATAGCTCTTGAATGAACGAGAGAAGCAGACGCTAAGTAAACAATGTCTTTTCTCCTTTGATGCGTCTGGTGCTGATCGAATGATGTGTTGGAAGTTATTTAAGGTGTCTTGTGGTTTCATGCTTGAGTGGTGGGAGTGCACTGGAGCTCTGGAGGTTAGCTGTAGCAACTCAAATAGCGAAGTTGTTTGAAAGCTGTCGGTGCGTTTTCGCTGATAGCTGGTGATATTTGATCTGCGTGTACTGTGCACAATTCGGGGCTCGTATACAAGCCGACTTTCCTAGAGGTCACAACAAAATATGAACTGTTTACAACAGAAAGCAACCATAAAAAGCAACTTTGTTGTGGTGTGATACCTGAAATAAATTGCGAGGATTTCATTTCGGCGATTGGTGCAAAAATACTACACTGTTAAATAGCAAAATTAAATGAAACCTACGCATTTACTGTAATGAAAAAATATATGCACTTTTTATTCTGTCCTGATTTTCTGTTTGAAACTGGTGATTGCTTAAATTTGAGTTTGTCTTTCCTTATTCAATGTATAAATATACATGTCTATAGCATAAAACAAACGCTTAGGCTTACTAAAAGACAATTATCATTTCATGTCTTTCCTTTGCAAAATTCTGATACTTAGAAAAGTAAGAAAAATTTCTGAGTGTTGTCAAGATTTCGTTCTTTTTCGTCCTCTACCTCATGACATGAAACAAAAACGTAAAATATTAATGCAGATTCAGATAGCTCGCAAACAGTAAAACACGTTACATATTTTAAGTTTTGTTATAAAGCAAGTGCTTCAAAAGTTACGAACAATCAAAGAAAGAGTGTAACCAAATGCAAATGCGATGCATCGCGACAAAGCAGACCTTTTTGGCACCATCCGTGGGGTGCCTACGTCCGCTGAGGGTACAACATCAGATTAGAATTTTAGCTCTTTAGTAAATAACTTCTAATTGGTAATATTTTTACTAAGCTGAACGTTTGCAGTTAATTATTACTAAACTGCTTGTGGTTCGCCATGCAAGTTTTAATAAAGATGTACAGTGAAACCTTGATAGAGTAATTCCAATTTTGCGTTCATATATTGTACTGTACACATTGCTCTGAAAGGATCCTTTGCTTTTTGGTGGATTCTTCGCAAGCATCCCTTCTCTCTCAATCATTTCTAATGTTCGGAAATCCTTCAGGCATTTGCTATAACGTTACTTTACTGTACACCGAAATCAGGAAGGAAGACGGCGTCGCAGCCGACCATCGACAATGCGGTAGCTGAAACATGAGAACTGTTTTCATAACACCCCATACATCGTGTATGATCTTAGTCCACTAGAAGCAAAGATTTGAAGCATTCTCTTATTTTTACCCATTCCAAGTGCACCTTTTGCAAAGTGTGATAAAGCAAAGCTTTGCAAAATGACAAACAACCAAGTCTGGTTAGAAATTTTAAACGTCAGTTACGAACTGGGCAATAACGATCTCACATAAAGTCACTGTGCATCCAAATTGCATAATTCCCAGGGTTTTGATAACTGAAACGTCTTTGCGTTTTTGCTCCATGTCCGCCTTTTTAGACATTGCGCCAAACAACTTGCGAGACTTGGAAATCTTTCTTCTGATTAGAATCGCTGAAGCCAGTAATAACAATGTCTGAAACATGGAGTTGATCATTAGATTAGCAGATTAAAGTACTTATTTGCAAGGCTGTCTTTGCTGTCCACGTTAGACGAGAGTGTAGACAACATACACGCCATAAATGTAAATCGGGTTGGAAATTGTATGTGCTAAGACTTACATATTTCTGAAGATTTTATCTAAGTAGAAACGTTCAGTGCCTTCAGAGGACCTCTTTTTCTCTAAACTGATTGCTTCTTTTTAGAGCAGAATTTTCTAAACTTTTCGTAGTGGAACACCCACGAGAGCATTGATTGTTTTCATTTAGATTTCAACGACAACTCACTTAGTGTGAAAAGCGCTGTGATTTGACATCAGGGGTGATGGGATAATTCCGATTTCAAAGTTGGAATCGTCATTTGAAATGATCAGAATTTGCAACTTTTATCACAGGCAATGTCTATCAGTTGTAAGCAATTGAGTATGACATTTCAACAACGTCTTCAAAACCTCTATAGCCCGTGCATGTTCAACATCCAAAACAATATTACCAAAACATCACGGACAGTACCAGAAAAGTTTCATTTTTACGAAAATATATTGACATGTTTTGCAAAGCCTATTCAATCCACATTATGCTGAAATATCACTGAAACAAAGAATCTAGCAGACTTTCTTTCGTTCATCCTAAAAAAGCCGAGATGAAACAAATTCCCCTTGTTTCTCGATTTAGTTCATGAAGTTAAATGTACATCGCCCCTGCGGCAAGTTCAACGTGATTTTAAATCAGTGTTTCACTTGAGTGTATGTGACCTGTAATCACATAAAATGATGAGGTGTTTCACACAGTTCTAGGCTGAAACGAACTACGTAAACAACGATCCAAACTCAAATGTTATTGCACTTGAACCACTTCAATTTTTCGTTGGGTTGACCTTTCGTTGGCCAAGATTTCGGCTAGCGAGGTTGTGCGAGTAATTATAGATTTTGAAAGCACTGATAAAAATAAAAACTGCAGAGAAAGTAGTAGCAGAATCTTACTTCTACAGCAGGCACATTTTTTCATATAGCAACCAAATCAAAGAAACGTTATTTCTAAACGTCAATAACAAGCAGAAGCCTAAAACCAACAAAAATATCAGTTGGTTCAGGTCCAAAGTCATAAAAACACTTAAATGTTGGGATGTAAATGTTACCACCATAGTGAAAATAATGGTTACTTTATACATGTTGTGAGGAAGCAAATTTAACCATCGCATGTTTTCTCACCATCACAATGAAAGGTATGACAAATATCACTGTCAGCATTAACACCAGTGCACTGTAATCTGATGTTCTTGCATCTGCCAGAGTAAGGTTGAACAAGAAGATTGTATGGGAGTATGAAAACGCAAACAACTTTGGAAAAAACTCTGAAATGAAGAAGATAACTTGATCAAACTTAATTTCCAACACAAGGAAAAATATGAAGTTTTTGAAAGTCATGACAAATCTGAAAAATAAAAACTTAATTACTGTAGTATGAAGCGTAACAAAAAAGTAACTTATTTGTGTACTTGGTTCAAAAATTATAAAGCAACCATAGTTTTCGCATAGAAAGTCTTTGCTTGAATTAAAAATCTAAACTGAGAATTCTTCAAGATATCACTTAAACAGACTAAGATTGCTTGCTCATGTCTTACTTGGTGCAACAGCTGATAGTGCAGAAAAAAAACAAACGCATCCGATTCCTGCATGAACTGTTCGCATGTCTTGCATTTTGTATTTCAAAGGGCGGTGGATAGCAAATAGTCGTTGTTGACCAAGAAAGACCAGGTGATTGAGTGAGGAGGAAAAGCCAAACATGTACAGCGTTCCGAAAATAGTTGCTTGAATTGAGTTTTGTAGGGAAAACTGAATTTCATTAAGCTCTGCTGCTGTTGATTGGAGGCTCCAAATCAAATTGTATAGAGCGATTCCAAGTGGTTGAATGCCTGAATTGAAGCAGATGATAAACATTTCTCGCTGTTTGTGTTTCAAACTGTTATTTTGTATAAAGTTTGTAATTTTCGAAAGAACTTCAATAGCTGGAAATTTAAGGGAAAAATGTTATTGACATAATGTTTGTGATCTACAGGATTTGTTTTTTATTCTAGTCTTTAACTTACATTGGAACGCTTTTTCAAAGATAAAATCGGAGTATGTCAATTTACCAAGTGAGAACAAAGAGACCGTATCGTCTAGATGGCTTTGTTGTGCTAATTTTAAACAAACATATTGTTGATGTTGTTACTATTCATACAGTATTTGTCAGGTAATATCATTATATTTAAAAAGAAAAATGCGAAAATTGAAAGCATCCTGTGTTTTACAACACAGTAAAATGCGTATAGTTTGAAAATGAAAAACTTTTCTTTCTTGTTACATGAAATATCTCCATTTTGTGCGGCGAACCTTTCCCAATATGTCGTCTCGTTTTGAAATGCAACAGTGAAACTAATCGCCAAAATATTGCGGGGAGCAACTCATTTTTGAAAGGTGCTTCAAACCGCATAACCGTAAAAACAGTTTTGAAAATTTGTTTGAATTGACGGCGTGACCACATTTTGTAGGTCACTGCTTTTTGTGTTCAATACATTTTTTGTTAAATGATTAAAGCATTTAGTTGTTGTAAAAAGCGGAGATGCATCTTTGAAAGTCACTTGCATTCAAAATCTCTGGGTGAACTTCAAAAATATTCTTTGAAAAGTTACACTCGACGTGAAAGGAACGGATATCATTAACGGTTTTGTAATTTTACGTTGGATCAATCCATAATGTGCACTTGATTGCTTACTTGTTAGAATGTCAGCTGCGGCAAGCGATGCTTTTATTTTGCTGTACGGTCCGAAATTTTCATTGCAAAGGCAATACCACAAAACACAAGTGTTCGATGTAATAATCGCTAGTCCAATGACTGCAATACTGAACCCAAATATAATTGCTCCGTTCAAACTGCAGGAGTTGCACTCAGCCAGTGTTGTATTTGCACAATCCAAAAGAGCTGTGTCGGAACAAAATGATGGAGATCCGCACAAATGTGATTTGTTGTCTGCTTTGTCTTGCAAAGGATATTCACTGTAGTAGTGATAATGTCTGACAGGAATGAATGAGTGAAAAACATCTGCGAAGAAAAATAAATTTTAAATATTTCAAAATTACAATCAGAAATATCTGTAGTAGTAGTAGTAATTGTCATGAGTTTTAATTCAGTACTTTTAGTAAACTTTCAAGAGTAGAAAATAGGAACTGTTAGAAAACTTTTAGGGGAAGTAAAATCTGAAAAAGATGCGTAACGTACCATAACATAACAATGTCACGAAATACATGCATCAATTTTAGGCGCCCGGTTGCTTTGGAATTTCTGCTTCTCAGAGCGCGGTAATGTACTTAAGTGGATATTTTTGCAATTCTTGTAGCTTCAACTCCGATGGTTTGCTGAGGGACAACTTTTGTTCTTTTAATGATGCAGCTTTTCTCTATTTTGCAACTGTTACGCACCTTTTTCAAATAGAATCTGATATACATATTATAAATATCTACAGTAGTCCCTTCGTATACGATATCATCCTATGGAATGTTTGAGGCCATTTGAGGCATCAAAAATGGGAATTTATCAGTTTGAGATGAAATTGATAACCTTGTTATTTTCATTGTTGTGGATTTTCAATACTGAATGTCTTCATTTGCACTGTAAGCTGAAACACATGGAAAATCTCAAAGATTCTGTAAAAGTGCAGATACTTACGCACTGGGTCGTAGAAAAAATCGTTGCTTAGGCCATATTCGTAATATTCGTCCATGTCTGTCATTGTTCAAATACCCTTGGAGCTGTATTAGATCAACAGACAAATGAGAGCAAAGGTGCAAAATGATCCCACTTTTGTTTCGGATTGTCGACGTTTTACGTTTGCAATGTATATATATATATATTTTTTTTTGTGAAACATCCACAACAATTTTCTGCAGCACAAAAAAATCATTTGATTTCATCTATATACGTCTGGATCAAAACAAATTACAGTGTATTGTGCAAAGGGCTCATTCACTGATAACTTCATGCGCACGGCTTAGTGTATGCCTGGTACGTGTTTGCAAGTACAAAAACAAAAAACAATGGATTGCAAGCAAATAACAGGGCATCATAAGTATTGTGAAATTCTTTCCTGTTTCAAAACGCTTTGCAAGGAATTGCTGGACAAAATGTACTCATATTGATTCCAACTGACTATTATCAAACCCCAATGTTAATGAATCGAGTCTTCATTATCATTTAGCAGATTGATATTGCTCTGGTGAATACTTGATTCAAGTAAACTGATGAGTACATTTCGATAATCGGTTTCACTTTAACGTGTCTCACAGAGTGTTCTGTCATTGTTTGCATACGGAATATATTTCTTGTCAGTGGTGTTACTTATTTCAGCAGAAAAGTATTACACTGTAGCATTTGCTAGACACTGCTTCAAAGTTATCCGAAAAGCAACCCATACATTCGTCCTACATCCTCTTCAGAACTACATAAACTTCGAGATGTTGAAAACCTGTTTTTGACGATTCAATTGTGCAAATCCTCTGTGCACAAGAGGGCAAATATTTTTTTTATATCAGGAATACGATGTCTTTTGTGTTAAAAGTTGGTGAGAATCAAAGAGAAGCCAACACGTCCTTTCTCGACTTAATTTAGCAAAACCTATCCTTTTCTAAGAAACAAGCCTGCGTTTCTCTTTCTATTTATTCTTACCAAATCTCGCATGGTTCAAAGAGATGTCACGATGCATAACCGGTTTTGCCTCTCAGGGATTTTGTTTCATTGTCGCCTAACAGCTGTTATGTTTCTCCTACACTCACAGAGGTGATTTTCAAACCATGTGTGCACGTTCTTGCATTTGAAAAGAAACCAAGCACCAGCTACGAAACGAGTTGATTGAAAACACACGATAAATCATGTATGCGTTTCAACCCCCCAATTACATGAAAATAAAAATGTTTTCCCTACTATGATCTGCATTTTATTGTAAATAGGTTTCTTTATGTAGCACCACTATTCCTGCATTATTACCAACAAAAATACTGATGCATTGTCATTGGCATGAGCTGATGCTTATAGTAAAAGTTTGGACTCTTTATCAAAAAGTACACTGCATAGAAAATGGCCGTTAAAAACAGTTTCAAGCTTTTCACGTCCCGAAAATATTGATAGTTTTGCATCAAATCATAACCGCTGCACAATTTCCTGAAACGATGCCTACAGCTGATACCTGGTATTACTCAATGAAAACGAAAACTGTGAGTCAGCTCAAAAATGAATTTTAGAGTTACTGCCGGAGGAACCGATTAATTTTGCTGAGATATATGTACTTCAGTGAACCTGAAAAACGTTCAAGATAGCGTCGCCGCGCTGAGAAAACGCATTCCTTAAAGATATTTTCATGAAACATACAGCAAGAAAAGCTGCAACTTCATCATCAACTGTTTAGGAATTCAACGTATTCGCATCCTGTGTGCACAAGAGGACAAATAAATAGTTTATGGCAGGATTACGATGCTTTTATATGCTGATGTTGGTGATAGTGTTATACAAACGGACACGTCACTTCCGGACGTAGCACTTGATTCAGCAGAGCCTGTAATTTTCTCGGAAACACTTCTACATTTCTCTTTTTCTTTATTCCTACAACCTCCTCACACACTTCAAATAGATGTCATAACACATGCCCTCTTTTGCACCATCGACTAAAGGCTATAACGCTTCTAAAACGCTCTCACAGAGGTTTTACAAAAAATTTTTTCAAGCGTTTTTGTTTTTGCAATAGTGGTAGAATGAACCAAAGACAACGACTAGTCAAGAAAAAGTAGATTAATACTGCAGAATAAACATTCGGATTGCGTATCTGGGTTTGAGGCCTAGCAATTGCACAAAATAGCAACTTGCAAACGTTTTTGATAGTATGGTAATCACGCAACACTTTTGTTGATGTTGCAACACCACTCTTGAATGTCTGCAAAGATTCTTCGATATAGTCATCGAAATGCAAAGATATCAGCACCAAAATTTCGAATTCACATGAAAAAAACTGATAATGAAAATAACGGCCAAAAAATGTAAACGACGTTCTGTAGACATTTCGGTAACTTCTGCTGCCATCACCAGTGCATTTGCAATTGAAAAGGATTTTAGGATGTACAAAGGCATACTAAAATGTTTTCACCTATAGAAAGGTTGATATAGGTGCATCAGATCAAAACATTGCTCCTGCATAGCGGTGGACTTAGGGTGTGGGGGGACGAGGCAGGGGTGAAATAGGGGCCCACTGACGACGTCATCATACTCACCCAACGTGTTAAGACCTTTTAATCAAGCCTAGGAAGAGGATATGCGGGCCACGGTGTTATACACATCCCTAAACAGCTTTTTAGTCGCGGAGTCCGAGTCAGAATTACAGAAATTGGTTGACCGGGTGAAAGAAGAGAGCGAGGTCAGAAGTTTGAAAATGAACGTTAAGAAAACGAAAACTATGATTGTTCTGAGGGTCTCCAAAGATACACCAAAACCGAATGCCAACATTTAACTAAATGGTCAAAATTTAGAGCAAGTTGATAAATTTGAGTATTTGGGGCAATGGATAACTGCTGATGGAAGATGTGATGTTGAAGTAAAGTCCCGAATTGAAATTGCTAGGAAAACATTTATAAATTGAAATTGCTAGAAAAACTTTTATAAAGCTGAAGGATGTTTTAACTTCGAGACGAATAAATTTGAAACTCCGCAAACGATTATTTCAATGCTATGTACTATCAACGTTTTTATATGCATCGGAAACATGGACTTTGAACAAGGACCTGGAAAACAGAATAAACGCCTTCGAACTATGGATCTATAGGAGAATGCTTAAAATATCCTATGTGGATAGAATTACCAACGAAGAAGTCCTACATATGGTCGATGAAAAAGAAAAATTACTCCTGGACATTCAAACCAGGAAACTAAAATATTTTGGACATTTAATTAGAGCTAACGGAAAGCAGAGAGAGTTGTTGGAAGGACACACTGAAGGGAAGAGAGGGAGAGGAAGAAAGAGAAGGGATTGGGTGAAGGATATTGAACTGTGCACTCAAGATAATTACGTAAACTGTGTTAAGAAAGCTAACGACAGGACACTATGGAGAGCTATGGTCGCCAAACTTCGTCACTCGAACACAGCACGCTGAATGAAATGAAACATCTTTTGGGGCTATTGTTAGAGCTAATTTTCGTGACAAAGTTTGGAATAGGGGTTAGTTTTACTGTTAGTTTTCCCGGCAAATTTGGTGGGAAATCTTTTCCGAGCTCTCTGTAGTGTTTGTAAAATTGACCAGTGTTCACTGACTAAAAATGCAGTATTATACAAAGAATAAAATAAGATTATGCTTGGACACTACTAAATATTTGGGATTTCATTTGCACTACCTATGCTTTCAAAGCTAGAGCCCCTTTTTCACAGTCATCTACAATACGGAATCATGTGAGAGGCTTCATTCTTTGACGTGAAAAGATTTATCAAATGGTATAAATTTTGCTCCTACTTGACAAGGTCTTTTCAGAACTTTTTGAATAAATTTTAACCCACAGTCTTATTAAAAGGTATTGGTGTTGGTTTTAAGCGTTTCCTTATTTAAAACTATAGATGCTGCTCAGGGTCTTTTGAAAGCAGAGTACCTGCGCATTACATTTCTTGTTGGGTCCCCTTTGAAGGAAGAGCAGTTAATTATGATGTGGTTCGGTAAATATTATACCTATGAACCATGGGCGTCCGCAGAAATTTTTCCGGGGGGGTGCAACGTCCACATTTTGCTTGTACCAGCTATGTCCAACCCGCGACCCGCATGCGGCCCAGTCGAATGTTATGTGCGGCCTAGTTTAGATTGTCGCTGTAGTAAAAATATGCTGTATTCTGACAACCTGTCCCAGTTTTGATAATCGTGAATTTGACATTTTTATGTAGGTGGTCTTCAGTGCCACTTTAACACGTCTGTTAACATTGCAGTTAGATAAACAGGCTTTCAGTACAATAGGTTGAGCTAAATTTAGATTGCCAAGATCAAAGTAAGCCATGGCTCTCATTAATATGTCATAAAACGTGCGGCCCTGATTAAGATAGTGACAAAATGTTTGGCTCAGTAAGCTATTTGGGTTGGACATGGCTGATATGTACTTTCAGGTTACTGACGATGCAGTGCAAATGTACAGTACTTTCACAAAACACTTTCCCCTTTCTACCAGGCCTGTAGCCAGGTTTTAAGGTTTGGGTGGCAGAATACATTTTAGGGGGCAACATTTTTTAAAGTATGTGTTTGCAGTATAAACGTTTTACTGGACAAAACCAATTTGGGTACGCACAAAAGTATTTGGAGTGGCACTGCCCCCGAATGCAACCCCGTGGATACGGACCGGCTTTCTACACCACAAAAACGCCCCTTGTTACGGCTGCAGTCACAAAAATGTGCTTCTTCGCCAGCAATAGCCAAGTATATTTAGATAGAGTTTACTATCTCCAGATTTTAAAAGCAGGGCAATTTCTTCAAAGAAGCATTGCCCTGTTCTTCAAAGAAACCGTAAATTATTACGTTAATTTATCTAGCAAGACTTGTCAGCGTCACTTCGAAACAAGAGCTGCAAACAGCTGGACGCCAGATTTTGGAGTAACGGCAATAGCTGCAATCGTCTCTATGAACTATCTCAGATACCAGAAATGAACCTGAACGGATAAGACGTATTCCTACAAGTCACATAGTCTTATACTGTGTCAAAAAAGCCTGAAAAGGGTAGTTTGATTATGCCAGATGTGGGCGACCCGCTGGCCTCATGCAGTCCGCCTCAGCGTTTTCAGTGTCCCGCGGAAGAATTCAGGAAAAAATCAACAATACTGAAATTTCCTCTGACTTACCCCTACACTTGAACCGAGACTTGCTTCTATTTCAATTTGATTCTTCTAATGATTAGAAAGTAGGTGCGCCCTCCGTTAAATGCGGCTTTCCTTAAATCACCTCCACACCAAATTAATTTCAAACCCCTGGATTAATCTATTCACTCTAGCACAATGGTCGCACTCATAGTCTCGTATCAACAGTGTTTTTTTCAAACTTGTAGAAGCACTGCTACATTTTCCCTCTCGTTTCTTGCACACAGTATAAAACTGTGTTGTTAACCGCTATCAGCAGTCACTGTATTGCTGCATCAGTGGAGAAGGAGGCGGCGGTGCAAGCACACCCCAAAATGTTCGATCTGTTGAAAATCCGGGCAAAATATTTGAAAATCCGGGCAAAACCTGTGTAAATCTGTGTAAAATTTGTGACAACCTCTGCAAAATTCCTGAAAATCTGGGCAAAATGGCGACGAACGTTCGCAGAATCACATGAAGACCTCTTTCTGGAGGTCATCCCGAAAGAAGTCCTGCTTGAGAAAATGTTCGCACAAAATTTGGCACAAAATTTTTTCGGACAAGTTTGAGAAAATTCCGGCCAAAATCACTCGCACCCCTTAAAATTTGCCTTCTCCTGCACCTATGTGCTGCATTACATCACCTTCCTAGATTTCTGCGTGCAATAGTCACATACAACAAAACCCCCGCCACCGTAACTTGAAGTAGGCTAAACGTTTGAAGATTTGAAGCTATGTAATTGTTACGCAATTAGAACGAACAACTATCCACTCGCAAGTTTCGCCGCCTGCCTCTGCAGAGCAAAAAACGGACATGAGTGAACTGCAATATCATCATTACATGACACCACAAGAATAAACCTGCCTTTTATGCAATGTGCCGGTGATATCGGCCATAGGAGTAATAGCAGACAGATGTTTGGGGGCGCGAAGGATTTTTGCCCGAATTTCCTCAAACGTGCCCGAAAAAATTTTGGACCACATTTGTGCGAATATTTTCTCGTGATGACCGTTTTTGGAATAAAAAAAGGTTTTCATGTGATTCTGCACACGTTTGTGACCAATTTTTTCAAACCAAAGCACGTTGGACGCCATTTTTGCCACATTTTCAGGGAGTTTGCCCAGATTTTCAGGGGTTTTCCAAGGCTTTCACAGATTTCTGCGGATTTTTCCGATTTTCAGGAATTTTGCCCAGATTTTCACCACATCAAAACTTTTGGAGGTGCGCTTGCACCCCCGTCTGCCTACACCACTGATATCGGCAAACAAACTGTCATTGCAAGCAGGAAGTCAATTAATCTGAATTAAGTGCTCACTACAGGTTTTCCAAAAAATTTTGGTTCTTAGACCCAATTTCCGGGGTGGGGGTGAAAATTCCCGTTTTGCCCCCCTGCGGACGCCCATCCTGTGAGCCGATAACAATTTTTCACCAAAAATGAGGAAAATTTGCCCGCGAAACATCTTGAAGGGAGCCTCCAAATAGGGGAGCTCCCGGAATGCACCTCGCTCGCCTCACCATTACCACTGCGCAAAATTTCCTTCACAGAGAACTACCACTAAAACTTAGTGTTGCTCAATGAAAACAAAGGCTATGGTGAAGGCAAAAATCACCTTTGCAGTATTTTCTTGGGAAAGTTTCGTTTTTCTGTTTTTAGGAAAGATTCTGCTGTTCTTAGGAAAGATTCTGCTGTTCTTAGGTAAAGATTTTCTTGGGAAAATTTCATTTTTTTGTTCTGGCAGCCGAGCAGTAAGGAGCTCTTCGTAGGAGGAGCCGCTTGCAGTGTCGTGGAAAACATCACCTTCAGACATTCAAGAAATCCGATTGCGCAAAATGCACAAGCTGAACCCAATAAGGTATTCTAATTCCTTCAATCGGTCCAGCGGCGCCTTGCACAGATTGAGTCCAGTCTGAATTTCCGTATTACTGTTGTCGAAACAAGCTTAGAGGTTTCACCCAAGAAAATGAAGAAACTACAAAGTGTACTGGTGAGTCTAGAAACTGAACTGCAACTACGAGCAACTGAAAATCGCAAAGCAGCAATCATGCATGAACTTCGTTTCAATGAATTTCATTTACTGTTGCATGGCATTCCTATGAAAGAAAAAAGTGAAACTTCTGAGACTTCTGAAAAGATGATTCATACAGTTATTTCCAAAAAATTGCATTTTTCTGCGTCAAACCTCAACCGAATCATATTCTCGAACGTTCATCGCCTTCCACTGAAAACATCTACTATCGCTTCTTCCACTTCTGCTACTGCACCAGCACTTATTGTGAAATTCCTAGCCATGAAAGACCGGAGCTACATCCTCAAGCTAGCGTCCCATTCCAGATAATTTAAATATAGCATAACAAAGCACCCTCCATGTAGACTCAACGACGTACTCTCCTTAATACTGCAAACAAACTCTGCAAACAAGGAAACGAATCTAGTGGAAAATTGTCGACACAGTACACCGACTCTTTGCTGACGGTGCGCTAGTCCTTATCCTTAGTAATGTATAAGTGTCTAACGATCTGCCATTTGAATGCTCACAGTATTTTCGCATATAACTCGTCATTAAAGCTCTCCAGAAATGAGTGCAGTTACGGGTTTATGCTGTTTGGGTTTGACATGATTTCTGTTACCGAAACCTGCTTAGATTATTTTGTTTCAAATAACCTTCTATGTCCTCCCGGTTTTTGTTCTCCATTTCGTCTCGACTGGAATCGCCATTGAGGCGGAGTTTTGGCCTACGTAAAGTAGAAAATGTTTTGCCGGCACTGAAATGCTGTGGCTCGAATGTCGAACTTCAAAAAATATCTCAGTTCTCAGAGCGGTATGTTACCAACCACCACGGCTTGATACACGGTCTAAACATTATTACGATTCATTTTGCTCTGCTTTAACCCTCTTACCGAATACCCACTTGATACTAGTTGTCGGTGATCACCCCAGAGACTTCCACACCGACAATCGTCCTTATCTCGAATCCTATCTTCTTTTGGCCTGCAGCATTGATATGTGAGCCTACACATCAAGGGAATATTTTTGATTGTTTTTTAACAGATAAGCCAGAAGTAGTAGCTAATAGTGGTGATTTGCCTCCTCTCACGAGTCTAGACAACTGTTTAATTTTTGCAGAGGTGAACTTCAAAATCTCTTCTCCCCACAACACGTAAATATTTAATCTGGGACTACTCAAATGCAGACGTCAAAGGACTGAATGACGCTCTTTTCTCAGTTCCCTGGGACTTCATTATAACCGGCTCAACCGATGTTAACAATTACCGACGTCATCAATCAGAATGCTAAGGCTGTTATCCCAACCAAACCGGCACAACAAAAACGAAAAGCTAAACCCTGTGATGTGACCTAATGAAGGCTTTATTAAACTTATTCGTCGAGTCCGCAGCGAACGATCAAGCGACATACAGTGAATGAAACAACATCAGCTATGTCAACAGAACATCGACTTCTGAACAAAGCTGGAGGCGCGAAGAACCAATGCCACGTCGCAAACAATCAATGCAAGTCAAACAATTGACGGCGCGCAACAAAAATGCACTCGCGCGCGTGACACCACAAGAAAACAAAATAACGCAAAATAGGACATTCTTCCCTTCTACATGAATATCGACACACGCAATAGCAGATCTTAGTATGACTCGACACAAGCAAAAGCACATTATGTTAAGTAACAGGACACATGCAGTAGCACATCTTATTTATATGGGACGAACCCATATCTATCGTCGGGTTTGCGCACGCGTGTCGAGCGTCGCAACGGAACAGTTGTAGGATCAGTGTTCTCTGATGTTAAAACAATGCTGTTATGTCCATCATTTCTTACAGCAGACTGACTTTCGTAGTCTCCAGACGAATTGTGTGTAGAAATAGTATCTTCCTTATCTTCTTCATTTGACGTGCATCTGTCGTCAGGAGGTCGATCGTCATAACGGGGTGAGGGAATGGGAACATTTGGTGGAGAGGCATCACGAACACTTCAAGGTGAAAGATCACGAATCGAAACGGTTGTTTCTCGTTCATCCTTCAAACGAACGTGGGCATAGCTGGGATTGATTTCCAGTAGTTCTGCTTCGTCAACGAAGGGCTCGTCCTTATTTCGAACGCGGCGTTTCACATAAATGGGGTCTGGTTTCAACCACGACGGAATGTAAGTTCCATTGACAGATCGCCGAGCATGATGAAACATTCTTTCGTGGGGAGTGCAGTTCGTTGATTTACACAACAAGGAACGAATAGAGTGAAGCGCATCTGATATGGTATCCTCCCAGTGAGTCAGAGGGAGCTGCCTGGACTTCAGCGAGCATTGTATAGCTTTCCATATAGTACCGTTGAATTTGTCGCATTGCCCATTGCCCCTGGGGTTGAAACATGTAGTTCGACTCGTGGCAACTCCGTGGGAGTGCAACCAAGATTTCAGCTCTCTTGGGATTGAAAATATGATCATCGATCAGAATGAATGTACGATCACATTCCAAAAATCGAAAACAGTTTCGTCAAACACTGAATGACGGGTTTTCGCGGTATTTCAGAACAAGGGAAAGCAAAAGAGAATCTGGAATACTCATCGACGACTGTGAGAAAGTATTTGTTACTGGAAGCGCTTGGAAAACGACCTTTGAAGTCCCAAGTTCAGTCGTTCGAAAACCTGCGTCGCTTTTGATAAGTTGAGCATCATCTGAGCGAACGAAGTGGGGCTTTATCTGTTGACATTCTTCACACTGAGAGGTCATCTCTCGTATGTCAGTGAGAGGAAATAGAAGATTTTTGGTACGAACGAAGTGACCCATCCGCGTAACGCCTGGATGACAGAGAGCAACGTGAAGATCGCACAGGCGGTTTTGTCGAACATAACCACAGTGAGCTCGAGTCAGAGTGTCGGGACCAAGATTTTCTATCCCAGGGCGATGCACAACAGTGTAGCTATAAGACGTCAGCTTTAATCGCCACCTCGCGATTTTTTCGTTTTTGATTGTTGGCGTGTCGCGCTTCTAACATGAATGACAAACACTTCTGGTAAGTTACAAGGAAGGGTAAAATGCTTTCCAATAAGCAAATGCCTCCACTTTCTAAGTGCTTCTACCACAGCGTAGGCCTCCTTTTCAACGGCGGAATGGCGTTGTTCGCTAGGAGATAAAGTACGTGAATGAAAAGCAACTGGACGACCATCTTGGTTCAAAGAAGCAGCTATAGCGAAATCCGAAGCATCGGTTTCAACAGTGAAGGGAAAGGATTCATTAACGGGTTGTAGAGTTGCGGAAGCAAGATCCTGTTTGACATCTATCGCTCCAAGTGCGTATTCGTCGAGAGGCAGCGAAGCTTTGATCAACGGTCTGATTTTGGCTGAATAATTTGAGATCCATCGAGCGTAATACGCAAATAAACCGATCAACCTTTTCAATTCCTTTGCTGATTTAGGGTACGGCAAGTTCAGTAGAGTTTGTACCCGGCCCGGATCTGGTTGCACCGACCGGTACCCAACCTTATACACCAAGAGTGTGATTTCAGACTTGGAAAGTTGAGTTTCAGATTCATGAATAGTGAGATTGGCCATCGAAGCAGCGACATTAACGCCTGCAGATTGCGATCATGTCCAACCTGATTAGCGCCAGCAATCGTTATATCGTCAAGGTAAGGATAACACCCTTTCAGGTCGTTCTCTGACAATGTAATCAATCGTTCATTGGAATTCGGGCACAGCATTGGTAAGACCAAACGGAAGGCGTCGCCACTGATATGCGTTGCCAGACTGGAAAGCTGTAAATTCAGGGTCGCGTAGATTCAATTCAAGCTGATGATAGGCAGACTTTAAATCAACAGTTGTGAAAACCCGATATTGAGCAAGCTCAACAATAATTTCATCGATCAACAATTTCATCGATGCGAGGTAGCGGGTAGGCGTCGAGTTGAGTGAAGCGGTTAATAGTTCTGCTGTAATCGATGACCATGCGACGTTTTCCTGACTGCTGCGTGACAACGAGTACGAGAGCTCCCCTCGGAGAGTTACTCGGTTCAATCAAATCGTCCGATAGTAAACGCTGAGCTTCATCACGAATAAGATGGAGATGAGCCTGGGAATACTTTCTCGGCTTGTCTGCAACAGGCCGGCAGTTTTCGCTAAGGTGACTGAAGGGTTTAGGAAATGGGACACTCATTTTCTTTTACAGCATTTAAGGTCAATGGAGGGCGATGTCCCTCAAAGGTAAACGTAACGCTCTCATGTTCTTTAAAAATGTTCTCCCCTATTATCACATCAGTAGCTAGATCGTCCAACACATTGAACGTAACATCACTATACTCATTGTTTAACCAGTATGTGAGTAATACACTGGCCTCGAATAGGCATACGGACGGAGGTCTCTGCAAGAGTGACTTCACCAACAGCCCTACGAATGTTAAGAGAATGTTTGTCAGCGAATCTTCGGTCAATGTAGCAATCGAACGACCCAGTATCCATAGACTTGGCAAATATGCCGTTAGTTTTTACACTGCATAGAACCCGGGTATTGTTTAATGTCTCAGAAGCGGAAAGAGTAGCTAATTTCGTCCCTTGGATCGCTGCTGTCTTCTTTATTGCATCTATACAGCGGTTTCCACGACGTTTGACACACTTTAAAATAATGGCCAACCTTTTGACAAAAGTTGCAAGCGGCATCTTCAGCGGGACAATTTTTACGAGGATGTCGAGCATTTCCACAAAAGTAGCAGAGGTGTTTAACTGAGCCTGCTCCTTACTGGTTTGCATCAGTCATGCCTAAGACATCATCTCCACGCTGCTCTTGCGTCTCTACCAACCTTGCGCTTTAAGTAGTTCCTTGATAAGCCTCGGAATTCTTAAAAAGCTAGTTCCATCGCCCGAGGTTTCCTAAACGCATCTTCAAAGTTCAATGCGCTTTCTTCCAAAAGTCTCTGGCGTATCACGTGTGATTGAATACCCGTTATGAAGGCATCGCGCATTAGCTCTAAGCGGTATCGCTCCGCAGATACAGCTTGACATTCACACTCTTGGCTTAGTCGCTAAGACGTACGACAAAGTTGTCAATGGACTCACCGGTCATATGTTCGCAAGTCAACAACTCATGCCTGGCCGTGTTCTTCGGTTCCACGTAAAGTTCTTTCAGTGTTCCAATAGCAGAGTCATAATCCTCTACATCGGCGAAATAGCGGTAAACTTGAGATGACACGAGGTTCGTCAAGACCTTGCATTTGTCTGGCTCTACATCAGCAGCAGATAAGGCGTCCAAGTAATCCTCGAAAGTTTTAGCCAATGCCTAACTCGTCTGCAGCTGTCTTCAAGCCCGGTTCGGCGTCTAGATGTTGTGGTTTTCGCACCTTCTCCATTACAGCAAGAATAAGTTTAATAAAATGATGTGACCTAATGAAAGCTTTATTAAACTTATTCGTCGAGTCCGCAGCGAACGATCAAGCGACATACAGTGAATGAAACAACATCAGCTATGTCAAGAGAACATCGACTTCTGAACAAATCTGGAGGCGCGAAGAACCAATGCCACGTCGCAAACAATCAATGCAAGTCAAACAATTAACGGCGCGCAACAAAAATGCACTCGCGCGCATGACACTACAAGAAAACAAAATAACGCCAAATAGGACACCCTAGATGACTCGGAACATTTTATCACTTCACCGAAAACTTCATAGGCTATACAAGCGCTGGCGTAGATCGCACAATCACGAAGATAAGCAACTTTACAAAAAATACGCAACCTGGTTCAGCGAAAATCCAAGTTGCCAAAAATCGCGCTTCCAATCACATCACCAAACGGCTGAACACGCTCTATCAAAACAACCCTAACTTTTGGAGAAAAGTGAATCAATACTAACAACCTTCTACATATAGGTCCTTCCCTCTTTTATGTAATAGCATTGCCCTTCAGTCGGACTATGGTAAAAGCAATAATTTTTTGCGTCCGTATCTACTCTGCAGAATGTCAACTTATTGCTTCCCCATTCGCTCCTAAAACGCGTATATATCGAATCGTTAGATGTCTTTCATGTTCTTATGCGTCCTGGTTCATCCAAATCCAAAGGTCTCCTTGATCTAATGATTGTGAAAAATTATTCTCAATCACTGAAATTGTTTCTAGTGAAGTTTTCGGAACCCACTTTCATCAAACAAACAGCTGTGCAGTGCTTCAGTGTTTAGTTTGAAAATTATTTAATTCCAATAACCTGTTGGTATTCTGTCCAGTCAACTGCTTTCTACGTGGTGGCTTGATTTTTACTCCTTGAGTGGCCATGTGGAGCATAAAGTAGAACCGCGTCTTTTTGTATATTGCGCCGGGTGAAAGCGCAGTCAGAAAAACAGGTTTATTTATGTCTGAAATTCTTACGCACTGTATTTCCATTTTATTTCATACACTGCTTATTTCATACACTGATTGAAATGGAAGGAGAAAAGTTGATACACGCAAGGCACAATCTCTTACAAGGTTGTTAGCTCTGTTTTCAGGGTATGATGAATCTCTCTGTGATTGTTAATAAACATTTCTTCAAAGAACTTGGGCATTCCTGAAGTGTTACTGAAACCTCGTGCTATCTCTGCACGAATTTTGGAGTATCAATTATCAAAAGTATTAGTAACTTTTAATGGGCAGAGTAATCGACTACTTCCCACTAACCTCATGTCGGTGATGTTTGAATACGTCCCATTAACTATCGGGTTGTTGAAAGTTGAACATAAACGTTTATCTGCCGTAGAGGTATTTGTACACACTAAAACATGCTAGTAGCAGCTCATGTTCTTTCTTCAAGGGCTGGAAGTGATAGCGCAAAAACCATGATGGGAACGTTTATTTTAAATGCGCTATTGTCGGACCAACCAATAACAAAGAAGTGATTCATCAAACGTTGGGGCAGGTTTTGTTTCATCACAATATATAAAAAAAACTGTGAGCACTCAGCAGTAGCGTTTTAGTGTGAGTTGCATGCACAGCGAGCATGCCATGACTCTTAATCTTTGCGTTGCGCAATGGAATATTCTGTGTTTGATGGTTGCACGAATTTGAAGGGAAAATAATATTGTTCAGACTGCAGAGAAAATGCAGCGTGCATTTCCGAACAGCGACTTAGGTTTGCTGCTAAGAGCTCTTGACAAGTGTTGCACATGCCGAAAAATACATTCCGCTTCAAACCCTTCTATGCAAGAACCATATCATTTTGGCATATCATTTTATTTTCAACTTACGTTGAATTTGTGCGACGAAAAAGCGCTTTGTAAGAACTTTACTTATCATTTAACAGCGGAGATATTGTCTACCGACAAACCGATGGTTGCACTGACGCTGTCCGAACAATATGTGATCTGATATATGCAAAAATGTTGGTTCCTCGTATGTTACGTCTAACCATAATCATTTGCAGAAGTAAATGAACTTCTAAGCATAACCATTTTTACGGTAGGAGGTAGATGCGATAAAATCATGTACTGCAAGCGAAAGCTCGCGGATACAACAAATATAATACCCCGAAAGATGAACACATAAGAAATAATACAAACAACAAAATATCAACATCTCCTTCAATGGGTGCGTGATAAAAGCCGCAAGTGACAATGTGAAGATAATTTCAAAACTAGGCTTGAAAAGTCTTTAAATTTAGACAAGATTTTCTCTGGAGCTGTAGTTTATTCCCACGAACACGATGTTTTCTATGCGCTCTGAACGACTGGTCCTGAATATTACAGCAGTGTTGTCTGTTTTACTTTCCTTGCGTCCAGAAGGAAAATAGTTTGCTATTGCTCCACGAAAGTTTTCGTCCCTGTAGCTGTAGACGACCACATTGGCTAAACTGAAACAGAAACAGATATAATAAAGCTTGTGCACGTATGGCATTTTTGAAATTGTTAAATTGAATTTACTGTAATGTCAGACACGTAGATTTTATTCGATGATTACACTGTTCAAGATCTGTGCAATCAGCTTTTGTTGCATATTCGAAATTAATGCGTACGCAGAAATCCGTATGAGTAATGTCTCAACAAACCATTAGCAGTGGCACATGCATAATTTATTAGCAAACATTACTGCAAAGGTTTAATATTGCGTTTTTCAAACCTGCAAATGTGTAAAATTGCTTTTTTTCAAATTAAAATTTTCAAAAAATATAACGCTTTTTTCAATTTGTCGGGTTTTCTGGAAAAATCTATTTTAAAGTTTGAAGTATATGCTGGACAGTTCGTCTTTATGAGTTCTAACGTATTTTGTTTTGTAACCCAACAACCTAAACTGTCTTATAAGATAAAAATCTGCATCATCTAGTTTAGTGATATCCAAGTTGACAAAGGAATGTTTTCGTCTTGAAAATAGTATTCAAAACTTTGTCTTGCTTCGATGATTCTGATCTGAATATAGAAAGTTGCGCAGTAAAAAAAAGACAAATTCGAGACAAAATAAAATAGCTGCGAATACCTGTTTGACATGCTGATGTAGAAGCAAATAAGGAAGGGGGTTGATACATTTCCACAGTTCAGAACTTTAGCGTAATCCAACATAACTACCGCCACCACTGGTACTAGAAAGAGGTGCAAAGGAATTTAATCCGTTGGCTTATAACTGTATTACAAAGAAAATAATCATTATTTTGGAGGAATCGTTTGCAATAGATAACTTGACGAGCAAAAAAGGTACTGCTGATGCTTCAAGGCGTATAGCATATTACCAATTTGATGTAAAATAACCTATTTGTTTTCACAAAATTCGGTCGTGTGAAGCTCTGGTTAAAAATGACAAATCGGTGTTAAAAATATCAAAAAATAAGTTTCAAATACAGGTTGTTTCTTCATAAGTTTTGCTGCTGAACAAATCAAAGCATTGTCGGGTTTAGTGAAATTGTTTTGAATTTTTACAACGTCCTACTCTAACATGTATTTTCTTTTGAAGAAAGGTATAACAGTTGAAAAGCATTGCGAATTCTGAAGCAACGCTTCTATTTTAGTCGCAATCACGCAGCCAAACATTAAGGAGATTGTTTGAAGGTTTAACAAATTTTCTAAAGAACATGAAAAGATAATCAGAAATTTCATAATGGTTGTTCCAGAATCATTTTTTGCTTTGTGTGAATAAGAATGGAAATTTTTTTGACATCTGTAAAGAAATTGCTCTATGCTTGTTGGAACAGTCGGAATAGTGCTGTCATGTGACTACAAAAATCATTAGTTTTTACAGCTTTCCTAAGCAAGAATATGTGGTAACTCACGTAAGGTAATGGCGAAGCCCAACTGCATGAAAACCAGAGATTTCAAAACGTGCAACTCTTTTCTTTGGTGATTTTGTTTAGACCTGTTCCACTTAGGCGATAACATTTTCCCTGATTCAGTCATTTTTATTTTCAGAGCAGCCGCAGCCAAACCCGTAAGCAGCGTCTGCGAATAACACGAACATGTGTTAAAAGAAACAATTTGTTTTTTCTCGTAATTGAATTCATAAAACGTTTTGTAACCAAATAATATTATTTTAAAATGCCGTGAATGCATGTTGTCAAATCAACACTCACCATAACACCAAATGGCCCAAGGAATACAACAGCCACAAAAATAGCCATTGGATAATAATCTGCGCTTCCCATCTCTGTCATTGCCAAGTTGAACAAGAATATTGTGTGAGAGTAAGTGAACGTGAACACGTCCGGAAACCAAACTGTAAGAAAGCATAAGATTTTGCAAGACATCTATCCAACGCGCTACTGGCGCGAGTTGCAATCTAGGTCATTTTGTTTCTTTGTAACGGCCCAATTAAGTGGTTCTGTGAACTTTTCAAAAATTTTTTCGCTCAATGCGTAAGTTAAGCCTCAATATGAGCAACATGCTCAAAGGATTTCTTCTGATTCTGATAACACACAAGTAGAAACGTTTTCCTGGGTTCGCACACAAATAAAAAAACACTCTACAGAAATTAATACAGCATAATTTGGGAGAACAAGTCCGTTTGTGCTCATTTTATAATATATGCTTTGGCGAAATTGTACTCACAGCCTTACCAACCACGCCTCAAACTTCTTAGGAAGCTGCCAGAAGTTCATAGCATATTCCGTAGTTGGCTTTGGCATAATGCCGAGTGGCACAAGGCGCATTTTACTCATTAACCTTCATCCAGTGAAAAGTCATAATACCTTGCGGGAATGAAACCACATATTTCCTAATGCAAGCACTGGCATAATACTGGCATTTTGGGTAACATTACCTTTTGGACTGGCGGCTTTATTTAGGTGGAAAAACAACGTCAACCAAACCTGCAGCAGACTTACTTGGCAATGCTGCAGAAGCGATCGACGCTGTCCAAACGATGCAAATCAATGCGTGTGTCGTTGATGAACTTTGCAGTTTGTAGTTTATCGGAAAAGCAATGGCGTGGAGCCTTTGCTGACTAAGTAAAACCAAGTGATATAGCGAAGACGAAAAACCGAGCAAATAAAGGCTTCCAGCTACTGTGGCCACAGCGGATCCGCGATACTTCAGCTGAATTTCATCGATCTCCGTTGATGAAGACAAAAGATTCCACGATAAGTTGTACAGAGCAACAATTAAAGTTTGAAACCCTGAAAAATATTTTGAAATGCAAAAATATAAACTTGAATGGTTCCATGACAATCACTGTAAGACCAATTTGTCTGGGACAATCCATTTGATTTTGAGACCACTTTGACTTGAGGCCACATTTATTTGAGATCACTTTAATTTCAGACAAGTTCGAATCGAAACCACATTCAGTTCACTTGCGACAGCACTTATCTGAGAGCACATGTCACGTGGGACCTGGTGATTAACTCGCATATGTGCATGTCTTTTGATTTCCGCTGAATTACATTGTTACGTCCACCTTCCATTTTTGGGGGAGTTTCGAAGTTTTGCGAGGTAGCTCTCAGACACAATTTTGCAAGATGACTTTCGCAAGATCCCTTTCGAATCCAAGGTGACTCACGCTGCGTTGCCAAGGCACTCGTGCTTTGAAATACCGCAGATACCACGTAGAAGAACTCATTTTACAGCTCGGGTTCGGAAAGCAGCGTTGCATCTCGGAGATAATATTTTTTTAGACCACGTCAATAACATTATGTGTTTCCCGTTCCACTTTTTATCCTTTTCAAAACCGCATCTATTGCTCTTTATTTGAGAAATGTAAAAATTTTTTTTTTGTCTCCATGGAAGCAATCGTGAATTAGCTTCAGCGATAAAAGGAGAATATCCAATTACAATGTTTTTCGCATTCAAAATGCAGTTAGTTTTTACATTGCATTTTTCCAGCTGTGACAAAGTCCCTTTTCTTTATAAATTTTAGCCACGCCAGCTGTAATCTATAAAATGTTTAAACATGTATGTTCCGTTTCGCAAAAAAATATATTTGGAGTACAATGCTTTTCAATCTTCAAGATTTGATTAGGAAAAAAATTGTAGGCTAGTTTCATCTAGTTTCATCTGAGGTTGCGTTTTAAAGGATTATCGCGCAGATCACGAGTTCGAAATGAATAGCCAATAGAACAAGTAGTAAAGCAAGACAGCAATGACCTGGGTGATGAAATCAAAACATAAGATAAAGGTCTCAAATGAATATTCCAAAGCTTTTCTTGAAAACAGGCTGGAGAAACAATCTGATCTCAGAATTTAAAGAACAGAACTCCCGATTGATTGCTTTTTCTTTAAGAAAACATCCGTTACAAGTAGAAAAATCAAAGCAACCTTACCTGTAAGGATGTCAGCGATTGCGAGAGATGATTTGATTTTTTCGTTCACATTTCTAAATTTCTTCTTCAGACAATAATGCAACACCGCAGCATTTGATAAAACGATGGTCAGTCCCAGTGCACCAACAATCACTCCAAAAATTATGGCAGTACATAGGTTACATGCCTCACAATTCGCCAAAGGTGTATTAGAGCAAGCAGTTAATGCTGAGTTTGTGCAAAAAGCAGGAAATCCGCACAAAACAGATTTAACGTCACAATCACTGAGTGACGTGTTTAAATCGTCTGGACCTCCATAGTTTTTGTTCAGATTTGTAAAACCACTGCAGCCGGAGTCGGGTTGATCCGTGACAACGACAACTCTGTCGTTTATTAGAGACAGCGCGAAATCTGCAGACAAATAAAGCACACAATTGAATGCCGTAGAAATTGTTAACAAATTGTGCCCAAATGTGTATTTGAAAAAAAACAAAAGACAAACATGCTGATAAGAAGAAGATGCTTACGACATACATCATATAATTTACTGTAAACGAAGCAAAAATTCAAAACGCAAAGCATAAAGTTTTACGATTATTTACTTTCCCAAATGTGAATAATTTGAAGAATTGCTTTCTTTTGTTTTTAAGGCTAAGCGAAGATTGTAGATGTTCTGTTTCGCATCAAGAAAATTATCAACAGCCTACCTTTCTGCTGAAAATCGTCCGGTTCAGTTAAGTTCATTTGCCCTTTTTTCACAATATCTGACCTGTTTTGTTGCACTAGGTTTGACATTTACACTGAAAGAAGTGTCATGTTTTCATTTACGACCTGTAGATAATATTATCACAGGACAAGATAAATTTCAACAAAAGCGCAATGTTAAATTAACCTGTAATTTCCAGCTAGAAATGTTTTTTCCAACCCTCAGTGATATGCGGAGTTTGTTGTAATTTTTCAATTACGATATTTGTTTGAATGTTTATTTTATCTTTTACTATAAATCAATGGGTTAATCACCACTTTTTCAGTCTAAGTGACATGCTAATGCATTGCGTTTGTGTTAAAAGCCAACTTTTTCTTGACAAAGTTGCTTTTTTTGCTTGATGAGGTTTGCTCCAGTACCTTGTGTCTACTGTACGTTACAACCACTGCTTTGCTTCTACCATCCATGCTTATTGTATTGTTCGTTGCAATGTCATTCAACATTTGTGAGATCGAAATACTATACTCGGTTTTGAACAATCTAACAGTCGGCACAACTCCAGCTGCAAGAATCTGCAAAGAATATTACCTTAATTTTGCATACAATATATCAATATTAACTGCAATGCATGGATCTTGACTCTGTAGTTCTCAACTGATTATTACTCTAACTGGGGTTGCTTTTATGCGTCTGCTAAAATTGGTGGCGCAAGAATGAGCGTGAAATTACTCAGTTTAGTTGCGTAGAACCATTATCCAGTCATAACCATATGCAAACAAGAGAATGACTAAAATGTACCCGGAACTATTTGCAGCATCCAAATTGATACGCATAAATCTCTAGGCATTAACATTCATGACTGCCTGCTTATCGTCTCACAAACAAATGCCAAAATTGTCTGTTACAACATTTATCATTCTCCCAATGGTCAATGGTCAATGGTTTATTGTTTCATATGACTCAGGCAACAAGCAGAAGTATCATAAAAGCCATCGCATGCAGTAAGCCAACCACTAGCGAACATTAGAGCAAATGAAAACACAATGGCACAATAGTTGATCAGCATAAACAAAGAGGGGAGCTGTGTCACATAGGATTGGCGAAAGACCGTGGCGGTCATCTAGTCAACCAACCCCGTTTATCATTTTTGATAAGTGGTTAGAAACAACAGTTAGACATCAAATAAGCATAATGAAAAGAAAAACAATAAAACGAATGAACGCAGAACATGGTGAAGAAAATATACAGGTAAAACCGCATGCCTGTGTACACAGATGAGTGGATCGAATTTAAGTGAAGGATTTTGGTGTGGTTAGAATATTTTTTGCAATATAAAAAAACAAAAAATTGTACTGATAAAAAAGTAAAAAAGTGACAAAAACTAACTAAAGAGGTACGGAAAAAATATCAAAACAGAAAAAAACAAAGGGTGTACTTATATGTCGAGAAGTATAGAATGTGCACACAGAAAATATGAAAAAGTAAGTGTTCACAAAAAATAAGCAGAGTTACAGAATACTAGAATACACAGTAT
>Ga0210059_1000097_pt1 | contig 74603 bp, 44 predicted proteins | sample Ectturendosymbi2_FD_188042 | JGI IMG/M metagenome (GOLD analysis project Ga0210059, IMG submission 188042) | Ecteinascidia turbinata endosymbiont from Florida, USA - Sample 2 (SPAdes) (version 2) | ecosystem: Host-associated > Tunicates > Ascidians > Unclassified | place: Key West, Florida...
TGGGGGTAAAGACAAAATTAAAAAAAAAATTTTTTTCAAATTTCAATACTAGTATCAAAATGGATACAAAAATCCACTCAGGGATTTTTTTTAACTTAAAAAAAAAACTTGGTCGTTAGAGGGTTAACGAATTGAATTCGATTTTGACCAATTAAATTTCGTTTGTGCAAATGCACTCCCAACTGTTCTGCATACAATTTATTCGATTTTTTGAAAAAACATGGTCGAACTCAATGAAATTTAATGTTATTTCTCAAAAACTCCACAAGCACACGCGGCACTGCATAATCAAGCCAATTAGCAAAACAGCAAGTTATTACATTGGTAAGGGTCAATTTTGTGCATTTCGATGCGTTACTCGATTCCACCATTATCAAACGTCGTCTCCCCACTTTGTGAGACTATTTTTCTAACCAAATCTTTGAGGGTCTAAGCCAGGGGTTAGTAACCTTTTTTCCCCAATTCCCCACTTTTTATTGGGCCAACTCTCCATTTCCCAGTGTAAATGGTTGTGATTTGTAAAGTAAGCCAACATTTGGATGTGATGTGTTAAATTTTGAAGCAGTGGTTCTATTGTCCGACCGGTCATTCCCACTTGGCAAGTCCGCCATTCCCCAACAGTCGGGAATTCCCCACAGGTTAAGAACCACTGGTCTAAGCTAATAGTTGTTCTTAAAAATATCATATCTGTCTTCCGTAGGCCCTCATCTTGTTTCTTTTCACGCAGATTAAGTTAGCTCAAACACATTTCTTTATGAAATTAAGAAAAATTTAGAAACAACCCTTGAAATGCGTAAATACTTTGCCCAATTTGTTATTGTGCGCATAGGTTTACAGTGATTCACACGTTGGTTGAATTGTAGTGTAATGTTGTGTTTCAAGTTTAAATTTTTAAGTTTCACTCCTGAAATATTGTGCTTTAGATTTAAGTCAACAGCCTTGCTTCACTTTTTCCACTTACAGCAAAAACTTTGTATTTTTAGGGAAGCGAACTATAAAACAGTTTATTGTTTGTAACTAAATGACCGATTTTTTTTCGAATACATAAAATTTAATTTCTCCTGTGTTACACTTGAGAATTGTTTTTCAGTTTGCTCCAGGCACGTAAAATGTCTGCAGTGTAAGATTGGATTAATCAGAAATGTGGCTTCAAAGTCACAAAATAAAATTGTCTCACCTTTCACTCTTTTCAAATAAGAGAGGCATTGGCCTATTGCACAAACATTTCATTTCTATACCTGTTTATTGGAATTCAGCTGAGATTGAACCTAGAGTAGCAAGAAAAAATTAACTTGCCATGGTCTTTTGATCTCATTTCTGAAATTTTTTGAGCAACTTTTCAGCATGAATGATATTCAACCCTGTATTGTTCAGAAAAATGTTCTACAATGAGCAATATGTTTTATCAATTTATAAGCGTGGTGTGCAGTGGTTGAAAAGTCACTGGCTTTGTTTCTCATTTTGCCCCATAGAAAAATAGGACGTTTACCAGCTTGATTAATGAATGTATTGATGACGCTACTATAAACGTGTTTAGCGCATTTTCAACTTATTTAGTTGTTCATGATGTCAGTGACATTTGTAGATATATTCCGTAATTCAAAAACCGTCTGCATATCACTGGGACAAAACGTGATTTGACGACAGCAAAACGTTTTTTTTCTTAATCTCACATGAAAGTTTCTAGACAACAGGCATTAGGTGATTTGGTGATGAATTTTAAAATCGCATGGTACTTTTTTGTCGCATTGTTATTTCGTTTTAAATTCACTTTAATAGTGGAAAGCTGCATTGCATCAGTCGTGATAAAGAAAACAATGCGAATAGAAACCCAGTTGCTTGTCATTTTCTCCGTTCTTCAAGTCAAACCATTGTGTTTTTGTAAAGCGTTTACACTGCTGTACAAACTACACACTTTGATTCATTTTTGATATAAAATTCGTTTTGATGTGCACTTTTTACAAAGATTTATTTTATTGAAAATTATTCAGCGAAAAGGACTAGATGTTTTTTGAAAAAAATTAGAATACGATTTTTTACGTTTTGCTTTATTCAACATGTGGCACTTTGAAAATCTCACCCGATGTTGATACCTCACACCGGATGCTGTTGGCAATAGACTTGCTAGAATTTGTTGGGTTGGAGGATTGCTAACAGCATACATCACCTGCTGAGTTGGCACCTCCTTTCAAATTATGACGCAGCAAATGTCCCGTTTGAAAGAATTACGAAACACAGTTTTTCATGAAATACCAGCATAAGATTTATGTAAAAGATACATTTTGAAAACGTAGCTTGATATTGAATGCAATAAGGTTTTTTAACGTTGGATGTGTCACAAATCCACATTTGTGTCGCGGACATTTTGTTCATAACTTACCTACTGATGAGGCTACAATCGAACCCTCCAAAGAAGAGAAAAGTCTTCTAGTTTCTATGTAATGAAATTGGGCATTTTGGGGCTTAAAAAAGTTGTGGGGCTGCTTGACATCACGGGGTGGTCCAAACGATATCATCATCACCTGAAGAAATTTTCAAATGGCCATTGTTTGTTTTTTCAAATTACACTCGGATGAAATTGACATCTATAGATCCCTTGATTGGCCATTAAGCGTTAGCAGTTGGCTAAGAGTTATGGCCAAACATTGATATTTTTTGTTTGCTCTTATTAGACATGTAGCCTACATAAACGAATACATTTCGTGGAATTAAAACACTACTTTTCACCGTGTATTCTGGATTACAAGTGTATGGGTTGTCACCATTTTTCTTCCTAATCTGTATAAATTGGATAGACAGCAACAGCCGATCCGACGAGAGCTCACAGTTGGGAGCTGGAGAGTCAACCGCTTGCTTTTCATGGATAGTTTGGTACTGATAGCATCTTTTCAACAGGGCTTTTAACACGCAGTGGATAGGTTTTCTACTTCGTGCGACCGAGTGGGAATGAGAAGAGCACTGAAATGACTGAAGTATTATGTCTCTCCAGAAACTCAAGGCAGTGTAAACGTTCGACTCGAACACCAACTTCGACCTTTCCAAACTTTCCCCTCCGACACCGACTACGACCCCTTGAGCAAAGTGAATGAAGTTTGACGGTTAACAATTTTCTAGCAATTAACAATCAATGGAAATTGTGGTACACAGCAAGAATTCTCTATTTCAAAAAAGTTTCAAGTAAAGTTGTACCATTCAACAGGAATTCCAAACTTCGGAGTGTGATGTAAAAAATGATCCAATTAGACTTCTGTAGTCAGAGTCGAACACAAAATTCCGACTCCGACACCGACTACTACTCGTTGTGTTTTTAGGAATTCTATTCCGACTCCACCCAAAAACCTTCGACTCCTTGCGACTGCGACTCCACAACCCTGCTTTTGACTAAGACAGTAAACCTATTGGTAAAACGAGCCTATTTTACCTAGCGCCACAAAACATTTTTATACACAACAATGTCTGTGTGTAGAAGACCACCAATTTGAATGACAACATGGAAACAACTGTTGGACAAATAAATTTATTAATGCCGAACAATGTATTTTGCATCTTCAGACGGTCAACAATCGACGACGTTTTGCCATGCTTATGATAGAGTGACTTTGAAACGCTGTCAACATTTTCATGACGGAAGTTGCGAGACGCTTCTAAAAAATGTCGAAATTTCTTCAGTATATTACATGCAGGGGAACACTGAGGAAGTACAGGGATGTCTGTTGCAAAATGAACTCTATGTTTGCTTTTTAAGTGTGGTAGGTAAAATGCACAATATGTTTGCTTTCATTGCGACAGAAAGATAACCAGATTTTTCAGTTACAGACGCACGAACGTACAACGTGAACGACTTTGACAAAATGCATACAACATGACTGAATTACAAACGTTTTGCCGATTGAGAAAAACAGTCTCAAAGTTGCGTCACACGATTTTCATGAAAAGCAGACAGGAAGTAAGGACTCAGACAGACTCATCGAAAATTAGCTATCAGTATTGCGTATAAACTCACCTGGAACTGTCACAGAGACGTAAAGTGCTGCAAAATTATCCTTGATGAAATTGAAACCAACTTTTTAATTGCAGTATTTGCAAGATAGAAGGAGATTCCAAAAGAATGTGGCTAGTACATTTGTGATAATGGCAACAATTGAGAATGGTCAATTAATTGCACTGTACAAATTAAAACCTTAGCACCGCTGGCATTCATCGCCTTTTTTTCTTTCATTCATCGTTTATGACATCCAGATTTCGTCTTGGGAGATTCGCAGAGGCAGCAAACCAAGTGTTTTTAAAACACCATATGTTTTTTTTAATTGCCAGAATTTTTTCCTGGCTCCCCCTCCATCTCCTTCATATATACAAAAATTCGATTGTGTTTGCACTGGCGTGCTTTGTTTGATGTTTAAATCTTGGGATGCTTACAGATTGTGTACGGATCAAAACTGCAATTAAAGGTGAAAGATATTGCAAATTGTATTCTCCTAAAAAAGACACAAACACGCAAAGTTCGTTTGGCAGCGATGGGGTTGCTTCATTGCTTTTTATTTGCTTACTGCCAATATAGACGTCAGCTGATCCACACGTATTAGGAGTTGGTACGTACCTTCCATTTCAGAATTACTTCGTTGATAATTAACAGACCTTTAAGCTTAACTGTTGATTTTTGAGAGGTTATCACCCACAATGCTAGCACGTTTCCTGGTCAATCGTTTTGAAACAGTTAGTAGCAGTAAGACTCGACAAGATGTTGAAGTTATCAAAGTTTATGGCTGGGAATTATTCTGAGATTCTGGTTATTGTATTGCATGGACCAAATACAATACAGAAAAAGATTTGTTCGAGATGATAAAAGAACATAGCATTAATTAGTGCATCAACTCAATTGTAAAATACCTAGGAATCATAAGTATCTTGATTTTACCGGTGAAACTGAGCTACGTTTCACTAGATATATATCAAAGGCAAAATCGAGAAAAATTTGGATTTGTAAGTTACAGAAAAATAGTAGCTGAAACTACTCTTTGAGTAAATGTTGCACAAATGTATTTGGACTTAATCTCTCGACGTTACGGTTTAAGCAACTGCTGTACTATTATATACCGAAGTGCAGAGCTTATCCTGTATTTAGACTTCTTCCATGTTGTCATAGCCTGACAGCTTGCTGTTTTTTTAGTTATATTAAATCTTCTATTAGATCAAATAGTATACAGTCATGCAAGTGTTTTGACAAAGCCGATAGATTAATTGCAAGCATTTGAACTGCAACCTTTTTCAAGTGCATAGAACGCTTTTGAATTTGCAGATTTGAACCATTTGATAAAGTTGCATTTTGTTTAAATGCTTCTTGCTGTTTTTCAGTAAAATCTGTGAAATAATAATAGGCCTACTTGTAATGGCGACCCAACAAAATATTTTAGGTCCCCAGCATGCGGTGCACGCCCCATATATCAACAACAATGGAAACATGAAGTATAACAAGAAAGTTTTGACGAGTTTGGGTGTAAGTAAATAATTGTTTGACTCAAACTGTGAAACGCTTTTTTAACTTTTGTTTTTACAAATCTAACACTGCATGATAATGATTTCGTTTAATATACGAATCTGAAAGGTATTTTAGACGCTTCACTGTTGTATCTCACCGTTTTTCGTCTGCAGCTGCGCTTTTCAACCGGGGTTTCCCCGAACCTCAGTGATCTGCAAGTGGCTACCAGGGGTTTGGCAGAAACAGGCCGAAATTGCCTGGGACGTGATTCGCAACCACAATTCATTGCGGTTGTAGAAATATAGACACGTGGATCATTGCAAAGGTTCTGTGGTCAACGCAAACATTTGCAGAACGTTCCGCTGCAGCAAAAGGGTTTGAAAACACTGGTCTTCTACATTGTGATGCAAGTTCTTCTTAATGAAAACAAGTCGCCGATTTATAAATCAATGTGGAAATACGCAACTGCAAAGTAATTCATTTCATTTTTGTTTGTGTAATACACTTAAAAGACAGGATGTGATTAGAATGACAATCTCGGCCACTGCTCTTTTTTAAATCTTCAAGTATTTTCCCTCTTATGGCTATTTTTCAGCTGTTGTGCGATCACATGCTAACGTACGCATGATTACCTTTATAGCAAAAATGCATGACTTTACAAATTTTTCCTTTTTTAACTGTTTGCACCGTGCAGTTTCAGGAAAAACGTTTGTTTATGCAAAACGAAGCTTTCGGGTTTAAGGTCTTTTGCCTCTCTTACGAAGATTAAACATTTGCATGTAAAAGTATTTCCTGCATCCGCAAACTCCAACATTTACCTCCTATTTTGTGATTCTGTTCAGTAATTAGGAGTAATTACCATGCAAGCCTAAACACATGTCCCTAAACACTTCGCAAGTATCTTCAACGATCAACTGATGTCTTTCCTCGAGATTTGCTAGATAAGGATAATTTTTTCCCAAAGCAAAGAAGGGCAACATGAACGTTTACGGACTATGCGGGGTGTGTAACACTTTGGCCATATCAACAAAGCTGGATGTGTTCTGTGACTAACTTCTATTCGCTGAGGGTACAGGAATGTTTGCTTTGATGTGTCTGTACACGATCACAACACATAATGTTCCTAATTTTTCTAAAGTACTAGTTTTATAATGGCAATGTTGCAATGAATACTTTTGATAGAATTTCAGAAATAAAGCTTTTTTAGTCATGAAGGTGATTTACAAGTTTTTTTTTAAATATTAGAGGGGCTTGAAAAACACATTGTTAACTCTCCACATCCTTCTATGGGATATGTGAATTGTTGTAATGGAAAACACACCGGCGTAATAGATATTAAATATTTAGTAACACACGCACATACGTGCAACAATTTTGTCGCATTTTCAAAATAGATTTTTAGCAGGCATGCTAAAATATTTTTGAACCATAGGTACTCAGTTTCCAAGTAATTAGATTACAGTAGGTGTTGTAGCTGTTGTAGTTCCAAGGAGGAGGAGACGATGGTGGAGGCTCAAGGAATCTAGACCCTGTAGCCCTTGTGCACTCTAAGAGCAGACGTCCCGCACATTCCATGACCTTTATTTTTCGTCGACTTGCATAAGCTTAAACGGGAAACAAACAGAAATACTAGAGGCATCTCGAAAAATGATAAATAACGACGCTGGTTTTCACACTGGCTCTCACACCGCGCGAAATTTGTGTCTTAAAAAGGCGCATCGCTCAACCGCACACAAGGTGCATTCGATAAGTCCAATCCACGCTTCAAGTAAGCTGCGGGACGAAGCAAGATCAGCTACAGTGTTAAAATAAATGGTACAAAAAGACAATAGGCTGTTTACAGTGATCATTTTTCTGCCGGTCAATTAGAGTTTGAATTTTAGAAATCCATTTAAATACCCTTTTTCTTTCGAAATGTTGAGAAAAATTCATGTGAATCCTAATTTTCAGATATCTGAAGTCATCCTTGGCTCACTTTCCATTGTGCTCAGTTGCATTTATCTTGCCTACGTGTATGGTCCGAACGGCTACTTTTGTCACGACTGCTATTACACCTGGAACACAGGAGAAGGCATTTGGTGCGGAGTGTGGGTAAGATAGTATTATTTGATTTTTCATGTGAGAAATCATGTCGCATCCTCACTGGAAACGCTGCGGAATTATTTGTTTTCATTTGAGTCTTGGTGTAAGTGATCGTCAAACATGTAAATTTTATGTTACAATTGGATTTACATTCATTCAGACGGTTAAAGCGGAACTTTAACATATGGCGTCTGCCCTGAGTCATCATAGGCAAACTGGCTTCATTTGAAAATAATATTACTTGGCTAAACATAGCACTTGAGAATGTTTTTGGGAAACAAAAAATACGGAAACAAAACAAATTTAAAGAAAATTTATTCATTAACCACAGATCTTGGTGGGAGGTTCTCTTGGCATTGCCAGCGGACAGGAGCGATCAACAGCAACAATGGTAAACTTTGGTTAACAGTGATTAAACTGGTCAGAGTAGACAAAGACAAGTACAATTTACAGCGAAAATCCACTGCTCATGCACTTCAGTCTATTTTCAATCTTGCAGATGAGAACTCACTTCGGATTTTCCATTGTTGGAGCGTTGTTTGCGGCGGTTATGTCAGCGATGAGCATTGTGACAGCTCTTATGAGCTACAGTGATGTAAGATGGATGTTTGGTGCAAATGTGTCTGGAAAACAAACGTTTTTACAGAAAGTGGTTCAGTTCTACCCAAACGAAGCTTTTTAGAAGCCTAATCGTTTAATCTGTTTAACAGTAAAATTTTGCTTTGGACTTTAGTCGTTTTAACAAAACAATTATGCAAACTTTGTTTAATGCTTACTATAACCGAAAATGATGTGGTCTTTGCAAAAAGACGTTTATATTTGTTTGTGTATGAGATATGCAAAGTTTGTTTAAATTTTACAAAAATATTTAAGTTTGTTTCCTATATTTAATTTAAAAGCGTTAAAAATTTGTTTAACTAGACGTAAAAGCCAAAATCTTTTAATAAAACAATGAGCAAAACTAAACATCCAAAATGCCCAGAGAATTGTGAAAAGATATAAAGGCGCTGCTCTTTCTGCTTTTCATTGACGGTTTAGGAGATGACAAGATGTTGTTCAGTTTCATAAAAAATTATTCCCATCGCAATAAAAGATTTCATTCCGAACATTTTTCAGAAGTGATGTACAAGTTATTGTTAGCAAAATGTGAAAAGTGCATGAAACAAGAATTTGAACTTAACCGTAATGTCAAAAAATACTTTAGGGAAATTATTTATTTTTTTGTCTCAGCTCGCTATTGGCCTCGAAGTTATTATAGCGATCGAAGGTTTCGCTGCGTTGGGCCTCTGCATAACAAGTGCTGTTTTCAGTAACAAGACAATTCCGGGTCAAAGTTTTGCAAGCTATGGCACATGCCAGGTAAATCAGGAATGACCGTTATTACTCTCTGATAACTAGTTGCAATGCAAAATAATTGTATATTTATTGTGGTGTCCTGTTTCTTTTTTGCAATATATTCAGTGCCGTGTCAATAACCTTGAGTATTCGTTTATTCATTCATCCACTATCATACCTCTTGTCCTCCCGGTTGTAAAAAGAGGGGAGCAGAAATTTTAGGACTCGAAAAATCTCATAGTTATAGTTAACAGCATTTTCAAATAGTTCGGCTGGTTTCACATCAAGACGGGATCAAGCAAGAACGAAGAATCAATTACTCCGCCTGGTTTTGGTCGATCTATTGGTCGCTTTCCCGAGGCTTTAGTACAGTGGTTCTTAACCGGGGGGCGCGCCTCCTCAGGAGGGTGTCAAAGGATTTTCAGGGTGGTGCGAGCGCTTTACGCGCTCTGAAACATTAAAAGTTTGATCAATGAATTTACCAGTAAAAATATTTTTCTTCACAATTTACTTAATGTCGGGCAATCTTGAAACAAAGGACAATTGCTCAAGGCGGCGTGGTGCGGAAAACGTTAAGAACCACTGGTTTACTCAGTACGACTTGACTCGGCAATTTTTCCTGGCACAATCAGGACGCACGGCTAAACCAAAGTAGCTGAAATCTCTCGATTCGAAGAAACAGTGGCTCCACACTCAGGGCTTAGCAAATTTCACAATTGCGCACTTTGTCTCAAAATGTCACACCGTAATTTCTTCGAAAAATGTCATCTTTTCCGCTTGCATTGGAGATAGAATTCTTTCAGTCATTCCCGGAACAAAGCCGATATGAAACTGACACATTGCTTGAAAGTTTCTGTTTTTTCATCACAGAGCGATAAAGTTTACGCAGAATCACCTTTGCTTTTCTACGGTAACATATGTATAAATTTTCTTGTTCTGTCTTCTATCGCTTGTGAACACTCCCCAAAGCACTTGAACTCCTCCATGTGCTGCAGTGTAATGGGGCTTACTTGCAGCATGTTCTGGCTTGGGTTTCTAGAGTAACACTGTGCTCCTGCAAAAATCCCCAACGATTTTCACGAGGAACAAGGTCGTATGTTTTCTTGAGATTGATTAAACATGTGTAGTCAAGACATCTTCTGCATACTACGAAGCTTCCTAAAAAAATTGCAGGAGAGTGAAATTTGGTCTGTAGTGCTACGGCCGGGACATGAACTGAACTGGTTATCGTTAATCTTTGGTTCCATTAATTCGTGACATCGTTTTTCAGGGCACCTGACTTGTACTTTTCCAGAGAGTTTGAGGGAGGGATGTCTCGTTAGCTAGTGCATTGTCTTCTGTCGCCTTTCCTGTGTACTTTGGTGATTACCCCACTTTACCAATATTTCACTGTCCTTCTAAAATACCAGACCACCTGACACATACGAGAAAGCTAAAAAACACGCTATTTAAAGTTTTGCACATTTGAAGCTGCATTTCGTCACACTTGCTTGACTTGTTTTTCAAACACTTTGTTGGCTTGGCAGTAATTTTAATCTAGTTTACGCCCGAAATTTTCGATATCTTGCAATATATCTGTCTCAGCGTGTGGATGTGGGATTTTCTGAACAAAAGGTAATGCAAATGCAAAGAGGAGTCGGCTTTGTTCTGATGCTATGCGTTTTAGGCCGAATTTTTTGCTTAATTAGCATATTCACCTTTTAGTTCCATAACGGGCATACTTGTACCATTATTCACCACACTGAGTCGTGTGCGTCCGCATACCGTGCAGCATTTGAAGCGACAGCTACTACTCCACCTTCATGTCTTTGTGCATTCCCGAAATTTTCAGAGGAAGGCAATACGCTCCCTGTTTCTTTATGACATCTTTGTCCTCCAGAGCCCCCCACTTCATAAGGTAGGCCTCATAGATCCGCTGATTTGTGAAGGGCCTGGCGTTTTTTTTAAATCGACGTTGCAGAACACCAGGTGGCGCTCGGTCGACGTTTCTGCATCTCTTGTAACACGAACGTCCAACACTGGTCGGAACAAGCCAGCTAAAACTATTTAGAAATAAATGAGTGACTGTTGACGCGAAGAATCATTGTATCTGATCTGCTTTTGTTAATCTCAGTGCTGAAAGAAAGTGTCCATGATGCACAGTGCGTTATTGCAGCACTAACGCAATACAAGCCTTTCGGTATCATTTACAGTATGTCCGCATCAGCATGTTCACTAATCACACCCTTCCATTCGCCAACATCGTTCCCAACGTGTGCACTGAAGTCTTTCAGAAGGATCGGAGATTCGATAGCTTTGACCCTTTGCAGCCTATCACTAATTTTTCCTCGAATTCTGTATTCTGTGCACTTGAGTTTTGCGTATATCTGTATCAAGCATAGGGAGCAGTCTTACGACTTCAACCTCAACATTCACACCATTTCTCCTAGTGGGATCCATTCGCGATTTTTCAACACAGGTTACCTGCTGAGGGCCAACAAGTATCGTCACCCCAGCTTTGGTGACGTTTGCTTGATAAACGCAGGAGAAGAATAATTTTCACCAAATGTCCGCTCAACAGTATTAGAACTGCGATGCTCATTCGACGAGATGCACACAACATCTGCAGTATACCGTTTGGTTTCCTCGACCAGTCCGTGCTTTTTTCCAGTGAGTGACATGATCTTCCTGGTACCAAACACTAGCTTATGTCACGATTGCCATTTACAATTTGCGTTCAAGGATCTCAGAGTAGAAACAATCTGCGCTGTCCCCATCTGTCTCCTGGGCGCGTAGCAGGCGCCACATCCAGTTGTGGATAGCTGATAGGGAAAATGTCGTAAACTTTCTGAACGGGCTCCTCAGCTTAAAGTAGGCGCACCGTCTATGGTCACCCGTGCGACGACCGATGCGCGATGGTCTTGATTAATTATGCACATTTCTAAATTAAAACTTTGGACCAAACGGTCGCACCATTTTCACAGCAACTTTGCGATGCCAATGGTTACCACTGGTCTCTACGGGAAGACACTGCTTCGGGCACATTTGTGTAGCAGAGACCTTTCACCTGAATTTAATCAAGCGCCGTGTTGCGGAAATCGCTACACGTGAAAAGGCAAGGCTATATGAAGTACTATCACTTTTCTGTGTACAGTACTACCACTTTCCATAACAGGACAGGGTGGACGCTGTTTTTGTTTCCTTTCCTGCCTCAAACCTCTTGCACGAAATGCGATTTGCCTCAAAGGGTTCTCGTTTACAATTTATTTACTTTTTCAATTACAGCTCAAATGCAGTTTTTCTGAATAAAATCACTTTTTGTTCTAGTGATGTCAAGCTTGTGTCGATTGATTCAAACATTGATTGGAGTTCTCAATAACACAATACAAAAAGGATTGCTGTAATTCTCTATTGCCGTATTTCTTTTTCCCAACACGTGTTTTTTGATTCAATTGAAGCAAAAGCACTCTGCGAAACAATTGATATTTTTGTGCAAAAGAGCAACCATCGCCCAACGTTAGAAATGATTTTTTACAGAAACTGAAGCAACAGTTGATAGTTCTCTCAAACGGAAGTAAAACAACTTAGTTAGGCTTCGTTGTGCAAAATAGGTTTCACAAACAAAGTTGTAACCAGGCCCGTTACCACTGGGGGAGCAGGGGGGCAAATCCCCCCCTAAAAATTTTTTGCACCTCCCCTAGAAAAATGTGTTGGACATAGTTTAAAGATATTGGACATAGTTCAAAAAATTTGGAACCCTCTCGGAAAACTCTTCCCCCCCCTGATGTTCCAAGCTGGTTACGGGCCTGGTTGTAACTACTTAACTACGTTTCAATGTCAAAAATCGGAAGAGATTATGATCAAGCCCACGAACCAACCCTTAGTAAACCTTCTATCTACAGTTACCGTGCGCAAGGTTTCAATTGTTACGCTTGAATTAATTTTGATCTATAGCTGTCCCTCTCTACATTTATTTGACTGTTAGTTTCTTCGTCTTAGTTTTAAAAACGTATTCATTACTCTTAGCTTTATAATTTGGAGTAAACAAGTCCAAGAAAAGGTTTGAAAGAAATAAGAGAAATTTAGAAAATACACGGTCAATGTACGGAAAATCAGAGTCGTTAGGTGTAATTTTCAGTGGCCTACATTTGAAACTATAGGATAATCTAAATCAGTTTAAACTTAAAAGCTGCAGCAATATTGTAACAAAAGGCGTAAAATGATTATGTATATTTTGCTGATTGTAAATTCTGATGTGGCAAAAAATTTCTGCATTAAAAACCTTGATTCTCGATGTTGTGTTATTTGACATTTCCTTCGAGGATCACAAAGCAAAGCTGAAATAGATATTACATTCTATAGTCAAGTACCTGCTCTCCACATGGTGGATATACAAAGAAACCATCACCAAATTGTGTAACACTCCCTGCATTCTCAATTCGCATCTCCAAACGAGACAATCACATATGCGTATGTGGTGTATGTAGTACAAAAAACCCTGTGGCTTGTTAATTAACCGCCATCAGTCACTATTTAAATGCTTTAAAACATTGTTTATTGAAAATATGGATACAGAGATATCTGATTTTTTGCTTGCCTGTATACTCATTCACAGCAGCAAGCCCCTTTTTCTACGAACAACCAGTCCTTACCACACGTTCAGCAAGGTTATCTTCAGCAGCAGCCTGTGTTTGCATCAGGTCAGTTTGAATCGTCATATGTCTGAAACATTTTGTGGTGTAGAATTGTTCAATAGCTGTTAGTTTTTTCCACATGTTTTTAGTAACAATATAAAATTTAAAAAATTGAGAGAAAATTAATCACAACAAAATTATGGACAAAATGAGTAAATATTTCTAAGGGTGATCCCAACAAAAACTGCTGTGATTATTCAGTTGCTTAAAAAAGAGCAAAACATATTAATAAGTTAGATCATGGTCGGGGATGTTGGGCCGGTTAAAAAACAGTGCACGAAAAGTTTGGTAAAGTACTGCTGTAATAAAATGCAGTACTTGAGTCCGTTTGAACATTTCAAAGTTTAAAAACAAAAATGCTGTTCCCTCTTGAGTCGAGTCGTAAGAAAATTGAAGCTGGCAATTTTAGCGTTCTTAAAGCTAATCATTATCATCATTTACGAACAAGTGGTGAAGTTTGCATTGGTCATAATCATAATCGATCATTGTAGGACAACAGATCATTTATCCGGTCAACTTCGTGACCGCAACACAACCTGGAGGTGTCCAACGTGTGCACAACAACGCCAGCCAGTTTGTACAAGTGCCCGGTTTCCAGCAACAGGCCCAGGCTACATCGTTACATACGCAAAGGTTGGCTGGAACAACCCCGCCTGCCAAGGCAATGAACACTTCAACAATTGCAACATTCAGTGGAGACCCACCTCCTTCCTACCGTCAGGATCAATGAATAGCAGCAAGCCCTTAGCTTACCGTCAAGCTACTTCTTGTCAACAATTTGCACACAGTATAAGAAAAGAATTAACTATCTGTTAAACCCTTTGGGACGCGGAGTTTCAGCAATTTCAATTATGCGTTTGAAAGATTCTGTCTTTTTGTGACTTTTTGAGGAAGACATTTAGCAATTCTGTCGTTTCATAGAAACCAAACTGGGTAGATATTAAAATTGTTTTTGTGAATAACTGCGACCCAGTTCTGTGGCAATTATTGCTAGAACCGGAAGAAAACAGTCACATATTTGAAGATATTGAGTAAGAATGCTTCAAAGTGTTTTGTTGTTGTGTTTTTGTTTGTCATATTTCTGTTCAGAAACAGAACCATATCTACTTTGTAAATACAAGAAGCAGAACATATGTTTGTCCATTTTGCCCGTATTGTCTATTTGGGTTTGTATCTTTTCCGTTTGTAACTGAAGAACCTGTTTATTTTTTCAGAATGAAGGCAAGCATTTGTGCATATGTCTATCACCAACATAGATAATATACATTGAGTGATTTTGCAGAAGTCGTTTAAGTACCTCTCCAAAAAGTGTTTCCTTGAGAAACAAACTCAAAACATTTCGACATTTTTTAAAATATTTTTCATATATTCTGTTGTAAAAAGCGTTGCTAACATTTAAAGTGAAACTATGATACAACATAATAAAAAGCCGTTTTGTTGAGCAGAGGAAGGTATACGATCTACCGTTAAGATATCAATAAACATGACCATCAGTTGGTTTCATGGTGCTATTCAAAATTGTGATCATGCACACAAAGACGTTGCGACGTACAAAAATTATTTCAATATTCTGAGCAAAAAAGCTCGATTTACAAATCGGTTAACAACTGATTGTGTAAGATAAGTGCATTGTTTAGCATCAGTCACCACCATACAGGAAACACTTGCGATCGCTAATATCACTTCAACGAACGACAATGTAGCACTCACTGCATCAAAAGAAATTACAATGGACGTTGCATAAAACAACAGCTTTTGTCATGAGCAAAGATAGAATGACAAAGGCAATGTGAAGAGTTGTTTCTCGAAATATCCAATTTGATGTCATTTAGATCATTGATTGCTGAGTCATTGCTTCTTGTGTGGCTTTTTATGAGCTGCTAGCTTCATTCTGCAATATTTATCACTTCGTTTCAAGAAATGATCAACACAGAGGTTAAATAAATCTAGATGGAAAATCAAACTTTCCATCAAACTATCTGATGATTAAACGCATTCTGCAAATTAATACTGACAAACTACACCTTCCAAAAAATGGCTGTATTTACTTATTCCCTTTGCCTTAAATGTACAAAAATAAATGTGCATGCTGGCATCAACAAACGCAGTGCGCCGCTGTATCATACGATATTGTAAGTGAAGTTCAAAGCAGTGTAAGCCAAGGGTATATTTTTGTTTGCCTGAAGCTGTGGAGAACATTGACACGATCTGGTATCAAAAATGCACTTACATATGTATAGTCACTAATTTTAAAAATCATCAACAAGCAGCAGGTTCAGTTACATAAGCAGAAGTATTTTGCTTTTACGTGTGGTCAAATAGTCAGTGATTTGAGCTTGTCAGCAGAAAGTCCGCTAAAAAAAACACTACAGTTGAATTGCAAACTAGTGCTTGTACGTACATATTTGCAAGAAAACGATTTCATATTGTGAAACAGAAAGTAACACATGATTTCCACCTGTGCTTTAAACAAATCTGAAATTTCTTCCGTCTGTAGATTCGAATAAAAGTGTTCAGTATTTGCTTCAACGTCATATCTTGCAATCAAGTACTTGCAGTTTTAGCAAAAATGTGCATATATTTGCAAATGTAAATTAAATCCGACACAAAAGGAATGAGAAACCAAATGAAACATAGCTTTAACTGTGTTAAGTGACTACTCTACTGTTGATGTATTTCTAGCACTTGCTTATTCAATTTCCAGGTTTTAATTCATGTTTTGTTAATAACCTTTCGTTTCGAAAAAGTGAAGAAGCTTTAAATTAGCGTGAGAAAAACAAAAAGAAAGATATGAATGTGTTTGCAAGTCTTTATCAAAATGTACTATAAAACAAAATTTGTTTTACAAACTATTTTGAACAGGATGTTAACGTATGCATCAAACTATGGAAAGCCCCCTTACAATGTTGAACACCGTTCTGCGCATGCTAATTTTTGCATAATTTTTACACCGTTTTGTACATGTTGTCATCAAAGAGCGATCAAATGTACGCAGAATAACGTTTTTCCAACCCATGCATGAACCTTCTTGTTCTATCTTCCACCATTCGTGAATATCCCCATAATACTTGAACTTATCCATCTGCTTCACTGTATTGGGGCTTACTTGCTGCGCGTACTATGTTGGATTTCTAGTGAAATACCTTGCTCCAGCAACACTCCCTAAAGCTTTTCACAAGAATCCAGTCGTACGCTTTCTTGGGGTCGACCAAACATGTGGAGCCAACTTTGGCATACTTCCAAGATTTTTCAAAAAAATTATTGGAGAGTGAAAACGTGGTCCACAGTGCTATTACCAGGACGGAAATCACACTGGGTATAATCCAGCTTTGATTAAATTATTTTGCTGCAGCTTTTTGCTAGACACTTGGCATGTACTTTTCCTGGAAGTCTGAGGAGTGGGATGTCTCGGTAGTTGCTACATTGTATGCTGTTGCCCTTCTTGTGTATTTGTATGATCACCCCAATCTGCTATTGGTTCGGTGCCCTTCCAGACTGCCAGACCACGTGACTCACACATGCAAACCAAAAAATTTGTCTGTTCATGGCTTCGCACATTTCATCGCAGCATGCCACCTTCACAGATTTCAATGATTTGACAACTATCGTAAGAGGACATGAGCTGCATTCATGGTATATTCCTTCCCCAAATGTACCTTCCGTGTTTTCAATGGTATGACAGTGGCAGTGTTCAATAGATCTTTTGAATATTGCTCCAACTGTCGCACACGCCTTCCTCTTTCCTGAGCGAGACTTCAATTTGGTCTTTGAAGTATCCAGCATTATGAGATCCTTTCCCACGAAGGCGCCGGATTTGTTTGCCAGAAAGCTTCTTTGGATTCCACTTATTTCAATAAAGGTTGTATCCGAAATTTTCCAAATCTGGCATTATATCCTTTTCAGCGTGAAGATTTTCGGGCCTCAACGTAATGCAAATGCAAAGAGGAGTCGGCTTGATTCTCATGCTATACGTTGTAGACAAAGTTGTTAGTTTGATTAGCATCTTCCTGCAATTATTCGCCACACGGAGTGGTTTCCGTCCGCATTCGCGAGCAACAGCGGAAGCAACAGCTCGTTTGAACAGCTGCTACTCTACCTCCAAGTCCTTTGTGCATTCCGGGATCTTTCAGAACAAGGACGATGCGCTGTCTGCAAAGGTAGTTCTTATATCTTTGTCCACCAGGCCACCCACTTCATGCTGTATAAGACTTGCTAGATCTGCGCACGCTTGTGTAGGTCCTGGTGGTTTTTTAAAACGTAAGTTGCAGACCACCATGTGTTGATCAGTCGGCAGTTCTTCAACTCTTGACAAGAACGTGCAACAGAACAAGCCTGCCGATACTATGCAGAAATTAATTAGTGGCTGTTGACGCAAGAAACATCTGTACCAGGTGTACTTGTGCAAATCTCAGTTTTGGAAGAAAGCGTTCATGGTGCACAGTGCGTTGTTAGAGCACTACCGCAGTTGGACGCTTCCGGCATTATTAATTTCTACATCACCATGTTCACCAATCACATCCTTCTCACGCCAGCATCGTTCCCAACATGTGTATTGAAGTCTTCCAAAAGAATTGGAGATTCAATAGATTTGAACCTTCGCAGGGTATCATTAATTTCTTCTCCAAATTCTTAGTTCTTACGCTCGGGTTGTGCGTATGCCTGTATCAAGCACAGGGAATTTTCTAACAACTTTAGCATCAACATTCACCCCTCTTCTCCTAGTGGGATCCATTTATCAACGCAACTTGCCTGCTGAGGGCTAGCAAGCATCTTCAGCCAGGCTTAGGTAAACCTTGCTTGACAAACGCAGGAGGCCAAGAGTTTCCACCCATCATCCGCTCTACTGCACATTGTTAGAATTACGACGCTCAATCAAAGACATGCTAACAACAACTACGGAATATCGTTTGGCTTCCTCAACCAGTCCGTGCGCTTCCACAATGAGTGACACGATGTTCCATGTTGGAATAACTAGCTTATGGCAATATTGCCATTTACATATGGCTTTCACGTCTCCTAGAATAGAATCTGCGCTGCGGCCATTCGCCTCAGCAGATGCGTAGCAGGCGCAACATTGTGCCTGCAGTTGTAAATAGCTGATAAGAGAAATATCGTAAATTTTTCGAACGGGTTCTTCTGCGTAAAGTGGGAGCACGGTCCAATGGGTGCAAAGGGAAGGATTTGCTGCAGGCACATTTGTGAAGAATAGGCCTTGCATTGATTCTACTGCAAGCGTAGTCGTGGGGCAATTTCTGCACATAAAAAGGAGAAGCTGTGTACTGTGCTATTACTGTTTTTGGTCTCTCTTATGTTACAAGCTTCCTCTACCATAACCCACTGCAACAAACCCGTTTTCCCAGAGAAGGTTATGTTCGTGACTTATTTATTTTTGCAACAAAAACTTAAATGCAGTTTATCTGAGTGCAAAATAGTCCTCGGAAACGGCATTAGAACTTATAACAACCTCACTATGATTCCTTGTGAAAATCGGAACAGAATGTAATCAAGCCCACAACCCAACCTTTGGTAAACGCGTTATCAACAATTGAAAGTTTTGCAGTTTGTCGAAATCCGTGTGCAAGCCTTCAAACATTATATTTGAATTATCTTTGAAATATCATTCTCTATTTCCAAAATATTTCGTTATTAATATCTTCTTATTCGTTTTGGAAAAAGTCTTAAATATTGTTAGTTTTTCAATGAGGGGTAAACAAGTACATGAAACGTTTTGAAACATAAAAGAGTAATTTAGAAAAAGCGCGATCGATTTAGAGAAAAGCAGATTTATTAAATTTAAACTTCAATACTTCTCATATGAAATTCTACGATAATCAAAATCAGTTGAAACTTTTAAATTGTTGCAATGGTGTGAAGAAAGGCATAAAGCTATCATATTTTTTCATGGTGAAAGCTGATTTGGCAAGAATGTTTTGTATCAAAAACCTTGAATCTCGACATTGCGATATTTCACATTTCCTTCGTGGCTCACCACAAAGCAAAACTGCTATAGAGATATCAGATTCTATAGTTAAGTAACTACTCTGCACATGGAGGCTGGACAAGGTCAGCAAAGTTTGCAAATTTCTGATTTCTTCGTTGTTTATCTCATTTGTGGAGCGTAGTTACTTAAATAGGTATGTATGGAACTTTTAATCATCGCAAAAAGATGAAATCAGAGCACATTCGGCTGATTCCTCGAAAGCTTACAGCAAACCTAAAACTCTCAAAGATTCTATAGTCAGCAGATGTTTTTCCTGAAAAAGTTTTTCATAAATAAACACTCGGTGAAGTCATACCTTTTATTCAGATTAAAGCACTTGTTTTGCTGTTTTTCATTCCTTTTTTGTCACATCTGAGATTCAAATTACATACTAGCGATGACGAAAACGTCATCAAATTCTTTTTTCTTGCATATGCGACGTCGCGCCACACTCCGCCAATAGGAAGCCATTTGGTTACAATAGGCGAATGTGCAACAGCAACAGTAGAGTGAACCTGGTCAAGAAGGGAATCTCTGTTGCTCCTTCCTGCTGTAATATCACGGTCCATGCATTCTGAGTTCGCGTCTCGAAAGGAAATCGAAACACACACGCATTTATGGTGCTCGTGAAAGTAGTGCATGAAACGCTTTGCTGCTTTGAAACGCTAAATGAAAACTTAAGGAAAATGGTTTATTAAAAATTTGGATACAGAAACATCTAACTTTTTACTCACCTATGCAATTATTCACAGAAGCAAGTCCCTTTTCCTACCAACAATCCATCCTCCCCACACGTTCGGTCACCGCCTCCGTATGCATCAGGTCGGTTGGGATTGTCATCTGCCTGCAATATTTTGCTCTGTAGCGTTGTTCATATGCTGCTTCAATATACAGTATTTTCTTATGTTCTGTAGTAACAATACTCGTATAGGAATGGAAAATTGTAAAGCGAATTCATTACAAAAAGAAAACGCAACAAAATCATTATTACATTTAGCAAATTATCATGACATTAATCGCATGAACCATTGCTATATTTGCACGATTGCTTCAAAAATGCAAAAGATGTTGAAAGAATTTGATCATATCCGTTGATGTAGAATCGGTTAATAAACATATGACGACAATGTTGTTGAAGAACTGTTTTAATTAAATGTTTGAGTCTGTTTCAACAATTCGAAGTAAAACCGAAACTGCTGTCCAACCTTGACATGAATGTTAAGAAGATCAAAGCTTCCGATTTGAGTACTACCATACGATAAACATTAAACATTTTTTACGATGAAAAGGCAGCGTCCGAATTGGTCCTAATCTATTTTTGTAGAACAACAGATCAATTATCCGGACAACTTCGTGACCGCAACACAGCCTGGAGGTGTCCAATGTGTCCACAACAACGCCAGCCAGTTTGTACAACTGCCGGGATTCCACCAACAGGCCCAGGCTACACCTTTGTGGACAAAAATGTTTGCTGAAACAAGCACACCTGCAGGAACAATGAATACTTCAACCGATGCAGCATTCAGTGGAGAGCTACTCCTTTGTACATTCACGATGAATCAATAATTATAATTGACAATCATAAGCCCATCGTCAAACCACTTCTGGTTAAGAATTTGCATAGAACAAAATTAAATATTTGTCAAACTCAATCATACGTGGAGTTTTAGTATTGTCATTAATGTGTTTGAACCATTCTGTCGTTTGTTTTTTTACTTTTAAAAAAACTTAACAGTTTTGCGGTTTCATAAAAACCAAGAGGGTAGGTATTGAAATCGCAATTTGTGAACATACATGATCCATTTTAGTGGCAATCATTGCTTGCACTGGAGAAAAGCGGTCGTATATCTTTAATAAAGTATGTATGAATACTTCAAAGATAATTTTGTTCTTCTGTTTCTGTTTGCACAGTTTCTGTTCCGAGACAGAACGCGATTCACTCTGTAAATACAAGAAGCAAAACATGTTTGTCCATTTTGAAAATGTCGTTTTTTTCTGTTTGTATCTTCTTCCGTTTGCAACTGAAGAAACTGGTTATTTTTCGTTTAAAATGAAGGCAAAAATACTGTTCATATTGTCTATCACAAACACAGATAATAAACATGCTGTGAATTTTACAGCATACCTTGATGACCTCCCCGAACAGTCTTCTCCTGCAAAAGGAACTCAAGACATTTTGACATTTTTTTTAGATGTTTTTCATATATTCTGTTTCTTCTTCTTTCGTATGAGCAGCCATCCTCGAGCGATCCCTAAATGTCGGTCCAACCAACAAACACCCTCTGGGCCAGGAGACACAAAGTCGTCAGGGGAGTTTGGTGGCGGTAGGGCTTCGCAATGATACATAATGTGGTTGCTGTTTGATTTTTTTCCCGCATATGCACAAGGCTGTGTCTCTCAGCCCCACTGACACATGTTGGATCCGAAACATCCACCTCCAGTTCTGAGCCTGTTTAAGATGACCCAAAGATTACGAGGGAGGTTGGAACCAGGTGAAATGCCGATGTTTGGCCTCAAGCAAAACTGGGAGGGAGGTGTAATGTCCTTCCATGTGTTCATCCATGCTCGTTTGCTCTCAAACCCGGAGGCTATGACGGTGGCAGGGTGGCGGTGGAAAGGGCGCCTCGACGTCAGACGCTGTGGTTGGAGGCTCTGCCGGTCTGGAATAGAACCGTGCAGAGGGTGTTGATTGTTTAATGCGGCTTGGCATCCCAGTCAATATGTAAGCTGTTCCCTACGCAGGCCACTGCAGTGGCCGACACCTTTTTGGCCATATATCGGCAGCCGCTATAGCTTGAGAGTTGTTCAAACCATCTGAGCATTCGGAAAGTCTTCTAGTTTGTTTTGAAAAAAAATAATTGGATTTGTGTTTGGGGTTTTCTCTTGGTGATGTCACAAAGAGGGCATGTTTTTGAATTTTGACAAATTTTGCCTGACCCTGGGCGCCAAGCCAATGAAATATTTTTTGGTTCAAAATTGTTGTGGAAACTAAACCATCATCCGCGTCTTCAGAGCCCTTGATTGACCTTCTAGCGTATCTGGAACCAGAATTATGACTCAAAAAAAACATTGTAGCGAAAAATCACAAAATTGCAGAAAACGTATTCGTCTCCCACTAACGGCTTGTTTGGCTAGCGATATCTCGCCAGCAGCCTGTGCTCGCGAGCTATTCAAACACTCGAAAGACTCGTGAGGTCTTGTAGTTTAGACGGAAAAACAACTTTTAAGATTTGGGCTTGGGATTTTCGGTGGATGTCGTCAGGGCTGGGGTATGTTTTACTTTTTTTCGTTTTTCTTTTATGACGTCATCTCCCAGACAATGAGCTGAGCTGATAAACGAGTCTTTAGAGCCCTTGACCGACTTCCTGGCATTTCTGGTGCCAAAGTTATGGCCAGAAGACCCCAAATCGTGTACGAATTCCCTAGCGGATTGGTGGGAATTTTCTTTCTGCTTATTTTGCCATACCTTTGACCCAGAAACGCTAGAAAGTCTATCAAACCCTCCAAAGACTCGTATTGCAGCCTAGAATCCAAATAAAACTTTGAGCCACGAAATCGGCTCGATTAGTCGACTCCCAGGGAATGATGACGTCTTCCAAATGTAAACAAATATGCATAAACATCCTCGCATTATGTGAACATCAACAAAAAATACGAGATCTCAAGCTTAAAATTTTTTTCAGTCTAATTTACAAGACTTCACGAGTCTTTAGAGGGCTTGAACAGCTCTCTAGCATAATCTGGTGGCGTGTTATGGCCACATACAATATGGGTGTAATGCACCCCAGGTTAGCGTTTCTGGTGGTAGAAATTTTGATCACTTTTTGGTGTTTGGGCCATAATTTTTTCTCTACATATGCTAGGAAGCCAATCGACTGCTCCAAAACTTGGATGACAGTCTAGTTTCCAAAAAACTTGATCCTAAAAATTGGCTCATTGGATTGGCGCCTAGGACAATGTAAAGTTGGCCATAAAAACGCACAAACACCCCTACTTGTGACGTCCCACCAAGGGAGCCCCAAACCCAAAACTGTAAATTATTTTTCAGTCGCGCAGTGACATTTTTGACCTTCGCCCACGCCGAATTAAAATTTTTAACTTAAGCTTCCTGGCAAAGCCCTGCTTGATATTTTTATGCTGTGTATCAGCCAGAATATTTTTGACAACTGGTATTGTCTTTTTGGATTCATTAAGAATTTTGATAAATTATATTCTGAATTTGAAAGATTATTTTTGGTTTTCAGTTAGCAGCATCACTATAATGAGCTGCTCATCAGATAGATGTCTTAGCATATTTCATGAAGCGAACAGCTTATTTTGCTGATGATTTTGGAAGTTACGTGAAATATTCCACATCCAGGAGCCCGTCAGATGCTTTTAGATCCAAAAGCAGAAATCTTTGTGGAATTTATGTTCGCCGTAAAACATCATTCTAGACGCCACTTATGGTACAATGTGAAATTTACACTAAAAAGACTAGAAGGATTTTCACATTTCACGTAGATAAAATTAGAACGTAGTCTACTACCCATGCTCTCTTTCACTGCATGATAATAAAACGTGATGACGTACTATTGCCAATTTCTACAGCAGTTTCTTCACCATGCATCAAAATCTGCGTTGATCTGTTGCATCTCAAAACGTCATCGTAAAACATATGGCATCAACAACAAAATTGACATCCAACTTCAAAGTAGTTTTATTTACAAAGAAGTCAAAGTTCTTGTGTTTTCAGCAAAAATGTATACATTTGTTCAAATGAGAAACCTGATGATTGATGAAGCACAACTTTCACTGCCTTTTCTGACTATACGGTTGATGTATTTCCAACACTTGCTTATTTAAATTAGAAGGTTTTAATTCACGTTTTTTAATGACCTTTCTTTTTGCAACAGGTAAGAAGCTTTGAAATTAGTGTGGGGAAAAAAGTAAAAAAAAAATTTGCTGGTCTTGATCAGACTGCAGTACTGTATTGAACAAACATTGTTTTACAAACAGTTTTGAACAGGATGTTAACGTATGCATCAAACTATGGGAAGCTTTCATGTAATGTTGAATACAGTTTTGTAAATAGAAGTTGCATGCAGCAGGGAATAAAATTTTTAATTCTTTAAAATAAATGTCAAATATGTACTAGAAATGTTTCAAAAATTACTCTTTACGTTTTCTACTCTATAATTCGTTACGTGCTTAGTAGGAATGCTTCTCTAAAACGCCCAGGCTCCAACCATTTCAATAGTCACTATTAAACATGTCATTAACATTTTTTCGTTGCTACATTCCAAATGAAACAACGAAAACAACTTGTTTCTTCCAGGAGATCAGTGTAACATTTGAACTTAATTATGAAATTTACGCATAACTTCGGTTACATAGGTATTTTCCTCACTTCAGTGTTTCTGCAGTTGTCAAAGCCTTGTCCATACATGAAGTGCTATTCCAATCTTCAGAGACAAAGCTTTGTGTTGCTACAACTCAGTGCAAAAGCAAAAGGACAATTCAGTTCTTTCCAGAATATGCAACCTTAAGGCCAATCTACGCTGAGGAGTTGCCGGGAGTAGCCGCGCACGATTCTTTGTTTGTTTTGTTGCGCCCAGGAGTTGCCGACCCGTGCACCAGCTCAGAATTACCGAGGCAATGCCTCTTACCAGTAGGGATCTCTGCGCTTTCACACCAGACATCGGCATCCACCACCTGGAATTGCTCTGTCAAGAAGAGCGTTGATCCGGTTCAACCGCCTCCGCAGCGGTGTTGGACGTTTCCGCTCCTGCTTACACAAATGAGATGTCGTCACTACTGTGGCATGAGGGTGTGGCGCAGATGAACAAACCGCTGACCATGTTGTCCTGCACTGCTCAATCCTAAGACCTCCCAATCGAGCGCATGGCCTGACGTTTCTGGATGGCGAAAGACTTGAATGGCTGCTAAACACTTGTTCCTAGATGCAGTGCGGCCTAGCAGTGGATACGAACTCATTCAAACGGCAAAGAGTTAGAAGCAAACAGCGTGCTTCATTCTTGCAGAGGAAACGTGGATGCTAGGATTGGTTAGAGATCTGACAGCCTGTAATATGTAAGCAGCAGACGATACAATCACTCAAACAGGAATCCAATCAATATTTCTGAAGCACACAAAGTTCCTGTTAAATGTATGTCTATAAAGCTGTTTTTCTGCTTCAACATTAAAATGCCAAAAACCCTACAGCTTTTTATGCTTATGCTGATGAAGGAAAATCTTTCCTGATATCGCCTGTGAATGCACAAAAAGTTGCAATGTTCAAATTCAACTAGAAAAAAAAACAAAACAATATAATTTGATTGAGTGCATGATTAATATTTTCAAGCAGGTTAACGTAGTCATAAAATTCAAGGAACAGATGGCTATAAGAACAGTTCATTCAGGTACAGACTCTTCTTTCAGAAAAAAACACATGTGTTTGAAACAGCGTTTAGTGTTTTCTGTTTGACATTCTGATAGCGTATATATAATAGATATCAATCTAAAATGACCTAAGAACACATGAAAAACTGTTAATTGAAGCACATTTTTCAAAAATGTATTTTGTGACAATATCTAATTGCTGGTTGGTGAATTTTTCTAAAAAAGCTATGTAACAAAAATATTAGTGTAACAAAATAGGTCACCATAGTCTGTTTCTTTCTGCAAGTTATATGATGCTTACATTGTCAACAGATTGTTTCTGCTTTCGGCATGCAACCTAAATCAAAACGTAAGTTACTTTTGATGCTAATTGAGTCAACGACTATAGTCTTTACATATGTGCTAACTTGATACTTGAATAAATAATCACATTTGGCAGATGTTAGTTGTTCAATGATGTGCTGAAGTTAGATTTTAAAAAACGTTGTCTAAGGACAATTCAATTAAATATATGTAATAGCCTCAAGCTATTTTGTATAAAAGTAGACAACGGAGTTTAATCCATGGATGCAATTAAATGTTGACAAAGCCAACGCCTTCAAGCTAATTTAAACAAATCAAGACGAAATGCCACATGAACCTGATTTTTTGACAAAGGCCTCTTGTGTCCCTTTGACTAGAGTTGAAATATAGAAAAAATATTTCTGGCATCCTCACTTGTGTACACGTTGAAGTCGTTGTTCAGGAGTCACGTTTTTCCCCATAAGTATTCATTCTGTATTCACCATCTGTGTTTATTGCTTTCTGTGCATATTCAATAATCTCCTCCTCAGACTCGAAAAATACAGTCTTTCTTTCAATGGAGTCACAAATTTTGACTCGTGTGAAAAAGTGCATACGCATAAACTTGCTCTACTTTATCACAAATATAAAGACTAACTGTTCATGCACACTGCATGGAAAAGACAACGGCATTGAAGTTGACATACTGTCAACTGCATTCACTGATGTCTTCAGAAAACGTCTGCAAAATTTAGATCCTAAATGTTGCGCACACGCATTAAATCGAGCTTTTTTTCTTTGAGTCGGTAAAAGAACTTTGGTTTCTTGATTGATAAGTCTCTGAACTGGTCTTAGAAAGTAACTAAGTGCTCTCCTTCATGGGCTGTTGCGCCTATTTAAGCTTTGTTGATATGCTCAGTTTTGCCCGTGATAGTGATATGGAAATAATGTTTCTTTAAAGCCGTTTTTCGGTGTCAGGATGACACCCTAACTTCTGAAAGTCAAGATATGGTCTTGCATTGAAGTGCAACGGTTTGAGGAACGTTGGTTTTTCTGAACGTGACTATTGCAACAGACGGGTGCAACATAGGCAGACACAATTTTCTGGCTCAGAAGTTGGAAGCGAAAATTCTAAGTATGGTATCTGTGCATTCTCATGCGCACCGCCTCGCTTCGGCCCGTTGCTATACTGCCGCAGATTTGTACGGTATGATGTACGAAACTGCGAAAGCACTACAATGCAGTTATCAAAGTGTTTTATTGTTTCATCGTTGCGAACTACTTGCCTGGCGATGCATCAGTCTACATTGAAGACAAAGGTCGGCAGTTGCAGCGCGCGTACAAAACAAGGTGGTTGTCGGGTGAGGCAACAGTGAAAGCTAGGAGTGAGATTTCGGCTATTTGGGCCGCACTGAAGCAGCTGTCAGAAAATAAAAATGCTGCAATGTGCGTTGTTTCACTGCGACTTATGAAAACAAAAATTTCAACATGGCACTTTCCTTTTGTCAACATTGCCACCTCACCTGACAGAACTGAACATGGTTTGTCAGGCTGGATATTTTATCTTTGCACAGATGAAAGCTTCCGCAGAATTTTGCATCAATAAGCTCTCTGAAACCGCTGCTGAATCCGAGCTTAAAGCTAATTGCGAAAAGTTTGATAGTGAATTAGGGGAACTTAGAACGCCGGATGGTTGGGCTGATTCGTGCGTGTCAAGTGGCATAACGTTTTGGAAGGGCACCGAAAGATTGGCAAATTTTTCATCCCCATACACAAAAAGGGAGGCAGGTGAATGAACCAACTACCAGGGAACATTTTTGCTTAGCCTCCCAGGAAGAGTGTATGCCAAGATCCGCGAAAATAATTGACCCAAAGCCGGATGATATCCAGTGCGGTTTTCGTCGCACCCGTAGCACAACAGAACAAATTTCCAGTCTCCAGCAAATTTTCAAGAAATCCTGGGAGCATTCCAAACACGTATACGTATATTTTGTCGACCTAGGGAAAGTATGTGGTCGGATTCCTTGTGAAAAGCTCTGGGGGATCATGCGGTAGTCCGGTGTGGACGGGTGCCTCTTGCTGGCCATCAAGTAACTGTATTCCTGCTCAGAAGTTTGTTTCCGTGTCGACGGAGTTAAATCACAAACGATCAGCGATGGTGTCGAACTCCGAAATGGCGTGTGCTGTCACCACTCCTCTTCGACTTCCTTTTTGATGAACAAATTTTTTGGCACCCCATAATTGCAAAAAAATTAGCTTTCGAAGAACAGTCGTAACGGCCAGGCGTGACGTCACATGAGCAACCGGAACGTGATGCACCACGAACGGAAAGCGTAGTGAGAATAACACCTACCTGATCGAACGGCAATCAAGTAGTCATCTAGTTCTACCGCCTGTGAGTTCCGCTGATTCTTGATGCCAAAGTGTGTAGTTTAACGTGCAGTCGTATTGTAGTCTTGAATTTGAACTCTGCAGCGAAGACTTCGTTTACTGAAGCAGAGTAGCCAAAATTATTCACTAAATCGTTTGTCGAAGGATTGCTGATTGTAACTAAGTGATTTTCCATGCTCTAATTCCACATATAGTTATTCCACCAACGTCGTCAAAATAAACTGTTTATTTTCGGTTCGAAATGCTCTAATATCGGTCTGCACATTCGTTGCAATGCCTTCTTTGGAAAAAACAGAATTAAAATCCCAGTAGTTCATTGTGACAGTTGTCGGTTGATCTGTGTGCTAATTCCACCCACCAAATGTTCTGTTTTATCATCCATGTCATATACACAATGCCGTAATGCGGACACGAAATGATCATCTTCTGTATAATTTAATGCTATGTCGGAGAGCAAGCCATGGAAAATGTGCTTAAAAGGTTTAACGTGTGGGCATGCATCATACAGTGTTACGGTCGATCAATTACTCACCCGCTCAAATCACGGCACTTAATCAGTTAATCAAGCGCATTCCCTTGAATGCCGTGAGCGGAGCATCGTCGCCCTGTTCGTTTGCTCGCAACGCCATGTTCAGTTATTTGTTCCCCATGTAAGAGTTAGGTGGTCTTGTGCTGCTAAGTTAAGTTGAAGAACAGTGATCTTTGCAGTGAGTGGTAATAACTCAGCTGTCAGTGTATCAGCTCGACTTGTGTTAACCTGTTTTGTTTTGTTGTATTTGCTGCGGCATCTATGTGGTTACCAGGGATAACTATCATTGTTGTATCTACGCAGGTAAATTAGCGTTGAACTCCCTGGTGCTGTGAATGTTTGTAAAACACCACGACCTTCTCTCTAAATACGCCACGATATTGCACGACGCCCTCGCAAGTGTAATTTGTCCTTCTGTAACACTGTTACTTGCTCATCGTGGATCTTTTCCTGCAATTGTATGCTGCGAAGAGTTGAATGACCGCTAGTACAAATGTACCGTACTGGGCTGTTGCATCGAGAGTAGGCTGTGTGCTTTCACAAGTCATAGCAGCTAGCGGAGACTTACCTTTGACGATGAGCCTTACACCTGAACATAATTTTACAAACAACGGTTTGTCACTAACATAATTTTACAAACAAACTTCATTTGGAAGCCAGGGAGTTGAACCTTATTTGTTTGCCTGTTGGCACCTATCGATTCACCGAGACTTCGTTAAGCCGAACCTTCCTTGTTGTTTATTCATTTGATGCAAGATGCTGTCAACTAGTGAACCTGTGGCTAGTGCGTCGGGGAAGGATTCAGGTGTTCTTCGTGAGCGTCTTGAGTCAATGAGGAGGACCAGAAGCGGCCTTATTGGACACGTCACCAAATTGCAAAGCGAACTTGAAAGTTTGATGATTGACAGCTCGCTGTATGAGACTGCCTCTAAGAAAAAATTTGAACTCGACGAAGCTATGTCACGATGCTCAGAACACTCTTGTTCGTACTTCAATTCAGTGCCTGACACTGTCGACTATAAAGGGCAATGGCTCGAAGCGCGGAGTAAGTATTCTGATCTGCAAAAGAGAGATTGTTTTTGAGGACAAGTTTCAAGCATATGTACAGTGATGTACGGATGGTGACCCTTCTGCAAGCCAAATCGACGACAAAACCTCCAAGGTTTCGTCTACTTGTTCCCTTAAGAGAACGGGAATTAATTGCGCTGCGGAAAGCAAGAAGGGAACTTGATCTGCAACTTCAGCTAGCAGAGCTAGATGCAAAAGAAGAAAAGTGGTTGCTCGACGAAGGACAATCAGAGATTTCAGGAAGGTAAAGTGAGTCTCGTCGTTCTAATATTTCATTGAAGATATACGCTAAGCAGTTACCTAGTGCTTCTAGGATGCAACCTGAACTTTCTCAACGGGCCTTTAATAAGCGCTAACTTTACTAACGTAAAGGATGTTAGATGCATGATGTACTCAAAACCTGTTACCCAACCTACTTCCCTCTTGAAAGTACCTAAATTCTCATCTTCACCTGTAATGCAACCGACCACCAATCCCCTAAATTGTACCTCAACCGCTTTCCCTGTAATTTCCACCCCTTGTGTCACGACTAACCCTGCACCTAGAGTAACATTTGCAAGGGAACCCTGGACTAATTACAATCCACCTCGGCCTATTCTCGCCAATCCGGCAGCTATACCTATTCAGCCTAGTTCGATGGGGCCGGAGACCACACGTGAACAAGGACCTAGCAATGCTAATCTCATGACTGCTGAGTCACTAAAGTGTCTAGGTTCCATAATCCAACAAGGATTCTCATTACCTAAGCGAAGCGTGCCTACGTTTGACGGATATCCGCTCGAGTACTTTGCCTTCACGAAAAGCTTCCAGGAGACAATCCGTGATCAGGTAGGAAATCCTGCATCTCAGTTGCAATATTTATCGGAAATGTGTGTCGGTAAAGCCTGTGAAGTAATTAAACCACGCTCTGTGATAAGTCCAGCTTCTGCAGGTCTTCGCAAGCCCTAGATCTCTATGATAATTTTGGGCAAAAACATATTGTTGTTGATGCGCACCTGGATTCAATTTGCAAAGGTCCGCCGGTGAAGCCTGATCAAGAACGTTTACGCAAGCTGACTACTGAATTGACCAACTGTCAAATCGTAATGAGAGCGTGGGGTTTTGGATTGCTGCTCGACAGCCACAGAAATTTGGAAAGCGTTTTCGAAATATTGCCGCTTTATTTGCAAAGAATGTTTTGTAACAAGGTGGAAATAAACGCTGATGGACATCTTGCCACCTTTGAAGAACTAACTTGCTTTCTGAAACAAGCCGTTCAGCGTAGTAACACCTTTTTTGGCAAAATAGTGGCGAACTCGATGGATACGAGACGGCCTCGGCAAGAAAAACAGCAAATTCCCTCAAGGGTCTTTAATAATCAAGTTGCTGCAACGTCTGAGAATTCCAATTCGACCGATATCAAAGACAGAACGGCGTGCGCACCTTGCAGTGGTAATCACCCTCTGTTTAAGTGCGACAACATCCACAAGCTACCTGTGCCCGAACGTGGGAGCCTCGTGAAAAGTCTGAGGAATTGCTTCAACTGCTTAGAGCGAGGTCGCATGTCAAGAGAGTGTAAAAGTAACAACAGATGCGCAACTTGCAATAAGCCGCACCGTAACCTGTTGCACAACGACAACAGCTCTAGAACTAATTCCGAAAATATAGCAAGCTGCAGTGAATCTGGTGCGACTACGCAATCCTCAAGTGCACAGTTCAACTATGTGAGTCCGATAACCGTGCCATCCCAAATGAAGATGATAAGATTGATGGTAGCTCCAGTGCGAGTGTACAGTAACGACCAAACGCATTTCGTCGACACTTATGCCTTTCTTGATGGAGGTTCAAATATATCTCTCTGCACCACAAGCTTGATGCAAAGACTTAACTTGCGTGGAGCTAAAGTAACGAGAAAGATTGAGGGAGTGACTGGCTCTAAATTCCAGCAAGGTTTCGTTGTTGCTATGAAACTCAAAAGGCTTAAAAGAGACCAAGCTGATTTCTATGCAAAGTGTCCTGGCAGTTAAAGAACTTCCTAACTTTAATGGGAGTATTCCCACCAATGAAGTTGGATCTAAACACAAACATTTGACAGGATCAAACTTCCCTGAAATCTCCAAACAAAAAGTGGAAAGTCTCATTGGTGCCGATGTGTGGCAAGCTCACGTAATCCATGGGTCTATTGAAGGTGAACCAGATCAGCCGCGGGCGTTAAGAACTGGTTTAGGGTGGATATTATTCGGCCCTGATCCCAGAACGCATAGTTCTGACAAGCATATTGTAAATTGCGTTCAAGGTACCAATGATGTGCTGGATGAAATGAAAACGAATGATGATGTCATTTTACCTGATACCAGACTAATGGCCGAGAGCAGGTTGGTTTTGAAGGGGATAGTGAGCTCCTTTAATCCTTGCAAAGACAAAAGAAAGGATATATTGACCGTTGGGTGCACTCGCCAAATTCCAGCAGGTTGCACGCCGCTCCCTATGCAATTGATTGGAGGGAAATCCTCACCAGCATGTGCGAGCTACGCATTGCGAAAATTAGCTGATTCAATTGAAACTCATGCTAGCTCCGAAACTGTGCTAATTGCGAAGAGACGCTTTGATGTTGATGATAGTTTGAAATCTGAAAACAGCGTTGATTAAGTTGCACAAACGGTAAACGATGATTGTTTCTGTGATCCAAGTGCCGTTGGGTGCGGAGCAGTTTGCTATGTTTGTCTTGTTCTTGTTTGTGGGTTTGCAATACGCTGCTCCTTTGTTCTTGACAGATCACGTGTAGCATACAGGCTTGAGTACTGCGCTGCCACAATTGCATTCAAACTGTCTCGGCTTCTGGCGATACTTGCAACGAAAGGACTAGAGTTAAAAATATTATGGGAAATCATGGCAAGGTCCGTGAAAAAGATTGTACACTACCAATGCAGCCGCTGCTGCAAGAGCGACGAATTGCTTACGACCTTCTCGCGACGTGCGAGTGGGAGACACTATTCTGAGGTCGTAGTCTGATGTCGACGAGGGCTGCGTGCGAACGTGGCACCTGGCCAAAAGCGACTGTCGCTGACAGCGATGGCATTGTTGGGTGGTTTACGAGTGAAAAGCGCAACATCTTCTATGTACGAGACGTATGAAAACTGTCTTCTCGATGCCAGCGACCGATGTAGATTTATTCGTTTAATTTGTTGTCATGCATCATGGTTACGATGCTATCAGTCACTAAGTACGTCTGTGTTACTTATTGAGGGTGTTTGACCTTTTTAAACCTTTTTAAGCGCAAGATTTTATTTCCGCCAAACAAGCTTGCCGAATCTTCACGCGAACTGCGATCGACCTTTGTTCCTTTACTGACTGATGATCTTGTGCGCTTACTGCTGTGGGTCATCCTTCTCTGTCGAAGATGATTGTTTTGCAGCTTACACTGTGGTTCATGTAGCATCAGTGACATCAATTGATAAAGCTTTTTGTGCAGTCGCAACTGCAAGTGCTTGTCTGCTTCCTTAGCAAATGTCGTCCGCGTGCGTTTTCGTGTTTGCAGGTGCTGTATGCACTGCTCAAGGTTTCGTGTTTGCAAGTGCTGTAGGCACTGACCGCGCAAGTTTTCGTGTTTGCAGGTGCTGTATGCGCCGCCCGCGTAGGGTTTCGTGGTAGTGTTGCAACCTCTCCGGTGGCGTTGCGTTGATTGTGTGATTCACCACGAACGGGATGTGCGCGAAGAACAAAAATATATATCCGTGGTGCGAACAAGCAATAACAGAGTGATCTCGTCGGGTGATCTCTATTGTTGCTTGCTGCCACGGTGCGAATTGTTGCTTGCTGCCACGGTGCGCACACGCCGCTCGGCATTTCGGATCGCAACAAAATGGTGCTGTGACCGAGATGTGGGGGTCGTGCTGAGTTCAGCCTTCACACAAAAGAACGTGCGATCGGTGTGGTTCGTTGCAAAAAGGATGGGATGTTGTTGCAACCTCTCCGGTGGCGTTGCGTTGATTGTGTGATTCACCACGAACGGGATGTGCGCGAAGAACAAAAATATATATGCGTGGTGCGAACAAGCAATAATAGAGTGATCTCGTCGGGTGATCTCCATTGTTGCTTGCTACCACGGTGCGAAGCTTTGCGCACATGCCGCTCGGGATTTCGGATCGCAACAGTAGCATGTGTTGTACACACTTCCAGCTCAAGTTTTCATGTTCGCAAGTGTTGTATACACTGCCCGCTCAAGTTTACACGTTCGCAAGTGTTGTATATACTTCCCGTTCAAGTTTTCGTGGTAGCAAGTGTTGTATACACTACCCGCTCAAGTTTTCGTGGTAGCAAGTGTTGTATACAATACCCGCTCAAGTTTTCGTGGTAGCAAGTGTTGTATACACTACCCGCTCGTGTTTTCATGTTCGCAAGTATTGCATACACTGCACTCTCGTACTGCTCGTCGTATTAGCATGTGTGCGCATGTGCTTACCATCGCAAGTGCTGTATGCACTTTACCTGCTCGTGTTCAGCGTTTCGTAATTGCTCATCCCTTTTGTTTGAAAATAACTTCATTACTTGATTTCGTCGTTTTGGGGCCGGTATGTTTCGGTCGATCAATTACTCACCCGCTCAAATCACGGCATTTAAAATCGGTTAATCAAGCGCATTCCCTTGAATGCCGGGAGTGGAGCATCGTCGCCCTGTTCGTTTGCTCGCAAAGCCATGTTCAGTTCTTTGTTCCCCATGTTGGAGTTAGTAACATACGCAGGTAAATTTGTATCTACGCAGGTAAATTAGCGTTGAACTCCCTGGTGCTGTGAATGTTTGTAAAACACAACGACCTTCTCTCTAAATACGCCACGATATTGCACGACGCCCTCGCAAGTGTTATTTGACTTTCTGTAACACTGTTACTTGATCATCGTGGATCTTTTCCTGCAATTGTATGCTGCGAAGAGTTGAATGACCGCTAGTACAAATGTACCGTACTGGGCTGTTGCATCGAGAGTAGGCTGTGTCCTTTCACAAGTCATAGCAGCCAGCCGAGACTTACCTTTGAAGTTGAGTCTTACACCTGAACATAATTTTACAACGGTTTGTCACTAACATGTAGGCCTACACCCATTTGAAGGTACTATGTGTGGCCCGAATAAACTAGCGATGAAGCTTTTTACTCATAGGATCAACCGATAAAGGAGCCACTGAGTTGATCACATATTTCAATGCCATAAAAGTTGGCTTTCGGCTAAAATCATTCTTGTCGGATTCAGTTACGCTGCTAGATTCTAATAACACTAGAAGCCCTGAAAAATTTTTCTGCGTGCATGGACGAGTGCGTTCATTTTTTACCTTTCATTTGTAAAACCTTTTATGAAACTTTTCTTTCATTATACTTCGAATGTTGCATTGAAACAAGCCAGTCAATCATATTTGCATGTTTTTGTAAAGTGAAAAAGTAGCCAGCTGAAAACGTAGCCTACAAGGAAATCGAAAATTGTTAACAAGACATTTTATTAAAACTCAGTCAGCTCAATTTTTGTATGTCACAATTGATGCTTTACCGAATGCGTGTTTTCCACAACAGACCTTCCTGCAGTTTTGGCGGAAGCTAGATTTTTTTGCATGACACAAACTGGTGAATTTTTCCCCAGCTTAGGTGTGATTCAACACTGATTGCAGTCAATGCAGTGCTGGATGTCTTGGGCCACTTACGTGAGTAGGACGCTACACAGCCCACTACATCTTTTGGCTTGGAAAGCTCTTTCATAAGCTCAAGTAGAAAAGGTCTCCTTGACAGTTTCAATTTCGTTGTTAGGCAGTAAATGATGTAAGCATTTATGCACTACAGTCGATTATGGTGAAAAACATAGCATCTAGCAACCGCCTCGGTGCAATTTTATTAGTATGGTATCTAGCCATCTGGTCCAGTGCATCCACGCACGCCAACCAGATTGGTTATAGTTAGCTACTATTTCTGGAAGAATTGTTGTGGTATTGACAATTTTTACGTTTTTGTGCATTGAGATCAAGATGCCCACAACCTTTTTCCTTAGCTTTGCAGGCTAAGTGAAGAAAAAATTTCAGAGCATGCAGTGGCTTGCGCTTCCATTACCAGCTCTGCGTCTGTTTCCTGTCGTTGTTTTCATATAGTGCCCAGAAATGTTGTTTTTTCATTGCTTGAAATCTTCCGCTAGCTTCAGAACATGAAGCTGTCATTTATGACAATATCACCCTTATATTAATAAGGCAACTAAAAGAGATATTACAACAAACAATAATCAGCTACTATTTGAGGCAGCTAACAAACGTATAAGACTACGGAATATCAGTCTAGTACAGGGGTTCCTAACATGGGGTACATGTACTCCCAGGGGTACATTTGCCTGTCTGAAGGGGTACATTTATGGTTAGTAATAGAAGAGAAAAATATATTTACATACCATTTCTTTCCAAATATTTATACATATATCAGTGAATGATACAGTCTAAAGTCCTTATATGCTTATTGTCAAATACATCTATGAATAACCCTTGACAAAATATTTTGTCATGAGAAATATTAGGGGTACGTGTTCGTCTGTCGAAATGCTAAAGGGGTACATCGTAAGAGGAAGATTGGGAACCCCTAGTCTAGTACAACGGTGCACAACCTGTGGCCGTACGGCCGCATGCGACCTTCGATAATTAAATTTGCGGCCTCCACATGTAATTTAAATTAGAAGATATGGCGGACGTGCTGGCGTATATTGAAGCAAAACAAACGCAAGGCAAGAACATCAGCCGACTCGATGCGTAACAATCTTCATTGTGATGTTTCTTTTAATAAATTCGTTAAAATGTTTAACAATTTATTATACTTTTATGCACAAGTAAATGATATATACCGGATAAAACCTATTTTTAATTAAACGCATCTCATAAATATAACTCGAACTCATTGGCGGCCGTACTTCATATAAATAAAAGTAATGCGGGCGGCAATAGCAAAAGGTTGTACACCCCAGATCTAGTAGCTCTGATTCTCAAAATAAAATCAATAAATTGTTACACCATAGTTGCGTAACTGCGTTCATAGTTACGAAGAAAACTGTACTAAAGCTTCTTACCACTTTTTGAAGATACATAATCTCTTGAATACGCGCATGTCATGTTTGAGCGATCAGGGCTTCTAGGTAGTTGTGTGAAATACTCTGTTTCAAAAATCTCTAATGAAAAATTTCCTATAACTGTAAAACTTTGCCATAAGTTAGGAAAATTAAATGAGTGTGACGAAGCAAATTGCAACAACAACGAAAATACGAAACGCTAAATTTAAAAAACGGCGAAAAATGACCGCACCTGGCTTCTACTGTTAAAATATGTAGAAAAATTCGCATGAGTAATTGCGTGTTTCAAATCTGTTTAAAACACGTCTTTTGTCGAATGTCAGAGCAACTTCCTTGTGTGTTACAGCAGAGATCTTGAAATTTTGTGAAGAAAAAATATCGTGCAGAAAACAAACGAGATGTAATATTTCGTTTTGGCCCGTAGTTAAACTTTTACTAACATGAACCAATAAAAACGGTTGACCAACTTTAGTCGTGGTGCTTGTTTTCTTAAGCCAAGGTTCTTAATAAGTGTATAATATTCCAATTTCGATGCTGCCGTCATGCAATTGACCAACGATAAGCCGCAAGCCAATCACCGGAAGAAATCGATCAATTTTCTGGCTCTTTAGTTTCATAACTGTTTTACAATATACTAACTGCCCTTAATCAATTTGAAATTTCTTCTAAACCATGTACTAGAAGTTTGTAGTACACCATAAAACATTAACAAAGATTTCGTTGTTGCCGTTAAACCTCCGTTAAATGCTTGTCATTCCTTACTTCAATATATGAATCATTCTTTTGAAATTCTTTCATTACAAAATATTTCTTGTGAGTGCATTTAGAACAAAGTCTTCCTGAGGTATGTTCGAAATGAATTCTAAAAAAAAGCACTCGTGAAGTGTCCAACAAAAACTGTAATAGAAATATTTTCAGTCAAAGTAAACACAAAACAAAACCTGAATATGAAAGTGTTTTGTGAGAACATTTTTCAAATCTTGAATCTTTTCATTGTCAAAAACCCACGATAACAGATATTGTTTACGAAAGTTCGTCTCGTGCTATAAAATGAGAAACAAACTGTGCTAGGCGACCTGCGCAAAATATTAACAAAAGAAATGGTATCATGTCAACATTCAAACAAAGGGCTGAACAAAAGGCTATACTAGTAAGCTGGACATTACCCAGAGAACCTCAGACAGGTACCTTCATTTTAGAGCTTTGAAATCATTTGAGTACAGCTTGTCGCAGAGAAGTTACCAGCAAACCTGTGATCAGAAGCAGGACCGCAATCAACTGATATTTTTTTGGGGTGGTGGTGAAAAATGATGTTACTTGTTGCTGCACCTAACAAATATATGCATTTGTGAAAATTTCGTGGGGAGCAATTGCCCGATTGCCCCCCTCTGGTTGCGGGCCTGATTAGAAGTATTTCCAGTTTTGTAGAAAAAAGGAATAGTTGGGTGATTTATGATCGACAAAAATTAGTCCATGGCAGAGATACTAGCATTTGTGGTTTAGAACATAGTTCAGTCAGAGATGTCAAAGAACTTGTTTCTACTTTTTTTCAAAATCTTGGGATAGATTGAACTTTTCCAAAGCATCTGCTCTATAAGTACTGATGCTTTCTTGAGAGATAAACGACTTGATTTAATGGTAGATATTTCGAAATATGTCTACGAAACATTTAAAAAGGCGTTAGTGCAAGAAACAACACTAAAACAAGGTTTGCTCTTTTCAATATTGAGGGAACAATTTGATGATTTTAGCAAAATAGTAAATATCGAATGCAACGCACAAAGCTGTTAGCCGAAGAGCATCTTTTTGCAACAAGAGACTACCTATGCAACGAGAGACTAATTTCTACGAAGCTCACGTGAAATTCAAAACCTTGTCCTATACCTGGAGATTGTTTCAAATTTAAAAGTACCGATGATCTTTAACCAGTAGCTCTACGATCATAAAGATCATTTGCGCAGTTTTGAAGAACGACTCGGCGTGCATACGCCTACGGTTCCCTGAAACAAATGTGCTTTTTTCCGTAACAATTTTGGTGCTAATTTCCACAGCAATAGAACAAGCAAAAGTATGGAATCGCTTTGAAATAGGGCTTGTCAACAACTTTTTATGTACAAAATTCATGTGTTTGCGTTCAAAACCCTTCAAGCAGCGTACGTATGTGTAGAAAATTGTATGTTTTAAGAGAAATCGCTATACAACTTGGCACACTAATCGTGAATTGGATTGCTTGTTTGTGATCAGTACTAATGAATAGAAAGGGAATCAACAAAAATCCCCTCGGTGAAAACCCTCACGGTTGTTTGAACAAAGAAAATCTTTTCTCCTTTCATGTGAACAAGAGCAAGTGCCTTATAAAGTACGTTGGGGAAATACCGCGACAATTTTGAGCTTGTATGTAAAATACTATTTCGGTTTCAATTTGACAGGTGCTCTTTGGACAACAGGTGGTCATTTTCGCAAAACCACCTTGAGAATTTACGTAGAATTTTTCGTGCACTGGCGAGATGTTCTGCTGTTTGATTAGGTGCAAATGAGCCCAATAAAAAGGAAACGTATTTAATCACATTAACGTGATAAGCAACAGTTTTGAATATAATGAAATAATGAAAAAATGTTTTGTTGCAACCACCTGAGCTGGTGATTTCAAAGCACACAGCTCTGCTGTCACTTTAATGTTCAAGCTTCAAACTTTACTGTCTTATTGCAGCACTAAATATTATCTATAGCTGAACAAAGTTTCAAATTCAAAATCACTGTCTTTAATTTCGTTGTATTTTACATAATCACTGAATGTACTGACTCACACATTAGCGAGTACCGCTTTGTCCAGCATCATTCCTTGGCCTGTTTTTATTGCATTTAATTGCCCAAAGCTCGTCAGTGTGCTTCTGTATCAAATGACACTGAATGATGTTATCGGGAAATTCTGTTTCACTTAAAAAAGGGATGTTAAATACAGTGCTTGCTTTGACAGGAAGTAATGAGTGAGATAGCACGCCTGCTCGACATAAAATGCAGTTTGTTATGCCAATTCAAAATCGTGGGAAAAATAAATAAAAAATAAATTGTTGATAATGAAACAACAACTTCTGTTTATTTTAATATAGTAAAGGCCTTCTCTTCTCACTGTACAGAAAGGTGCAAAAGCATCAATTGGATTTGTGAAATCATTTTTTTTATTTGTAGAAACTTCTTCTTATCAAAATATTCCGCTTGTTTGTTTGCAAATCCATTTTAATCTCAATCAAGAAACCAATACATAACTGTTTTGAGTTTTTTCACGGAAGGAGTTTTCAAAAATCAATCTATTGGATCAAAACGTTTGAAAGAGCTTCGAACAATTGAGATGCTTCTGTTAAAAAAATATCTTCAGAGAATTTTACGTGAGTACTCATCTGGATAGGACAATGTTGCAACCTCTCGATTCGCTTTGCGCTGAATGTGCGATTCACCATGAACGGGGTGTGCGCTCAGCATAGCTCCCATATAAATATCGAGCGAACAAGCAAAAAACGAGTGATCTCTATTGTTGCTTGCTGCCACAGCAGCAACAGGGTGAAGCTTTGCCCACCTTCCACTCAAGCTTTCCGATTGCACCAAAAAGGTGCTGAGACCGGGATGTGAAAGTGGTACCACGGGCAACCTTTACAAAAAGAACGTGCGATCCGTACGGTTCTTTGTAAAAAGGAGGGGGTATTGTTGCAACGTCTCCGTTAGCGTGGCGTTGAATGTGCGACTCACCACGACGGGATGTGTGCGAACAATGAACGTTAACGCACATGCGGATGTAGCGCGAACAAGCAATAATAGAGCGATCGCGGCGCGTGATCAGGATTGTTGCTTGCTGCCACAGTGTGAAGCTTTGCGCACTTGCCGCTCTGGCTTTCCTATCGCAGTAGCACCGGATTTTTGTATCGAAGACGTTTGCAAAACGCAACGATGACGTATCGACACAAATCCTTTGGACAACGTTCGATGTATGAGTGAAGTCAGCGATTATAGATTTCAGAAACCAAGCGATTTTTTAACCAGGCACAAACGTCACAACAGAATTGTGATATTAAACATTTGTCGTTCTTATTGCACAACCGGCGACTGCACACGTGGTGAGTTTTACGGGTCACAAACCCATCGAATCGCGAACTCAAAACCATTGGCGCAGGGAAAGGAAGCATTCATGGGTCCCACCTGAAACCCCTTATACCAACGAAAACGGGAAACCCCGACTTCGGTCTCAGCTGCTGTGCGTGGACTAAGCGGAACCACTGCACAACGGAAGTCTGACGCTTCTGGGAATCAGTGCACCGACGGAAGATGGCACCGCATCCATGGCGTCCATGCAGTTACGGAGAAGCTTAAACCACGGAGCACAACACAAGTGTACGGTGTGCCTCGTCCCGAATGGCGGAAGTGACTGCAGATTTCGCTCCCCCCAAGGCTTGGTGCGCCTGGCTAGAAAAAACTGTTCTTTGTGTTTAATCATACGCACGACGAAGATACAATGCTGTGAAAAACACTAATGAGGGTATTAGTGATGTCTAACTTATCATTGTCATGAGTTGATTAGAATCAGTTTTTTCAATAAATCGTACTAAAGACAAAATACCAGTTATATCACATGAACCTGGAAACAGAACAGTTTGTTTCAATGAAACCTTACCAAATAGAAACAAAAACACACGCAATATTAATTACATTCCTCTATAGCTTGCTAGCCACCAATGAAAGTTTAACTTCGTTTGCCAAATGCAAGAAGCCCAGTCCTCTGGAGGTTTAAGCTCCTTTTTTCCGGCTTCTAAAAACCATGCAGATTGTGGTGGACCAGAACCAGTTGCTGTGGTGATGGCAACCCAGGGACCAGTGGTGGTTCTCCACATGGTCACTTAAAAGAGTCATTCTTCACAATGATAAAAAGCGCAGAGTTTCAATGGACTTTTAGCTGCAGTAATTTAGACTTGCACGCTGGCAGATCTTCGTTTTAGTAATCCGCAACACTGCAGTTGCTATTCCAGTAAACGATGTTATTCAAAAACTGCGTAAGTAAAGTCGGTAGAAATGAAATCCCAAAGTCACCCAAAAATTTTCGGAGGTAATTTCAATGATTGGTAAACAATACATTTCACGCCTCGTGACCACGCAAGCTGAAGCAGGGGACAGAAACTGGCAAGCCAGCCCTCTTGGGAGGACCTAGAAAAGTAATTAATTCATTTGCGGTGTTTTGGTCACAACTGTCGAACCACAAATGCTAGCAGGTCAATCTAGGCTACAAAGACGCGTATTTTCGCCTAGTTGTTTTCAAACAAAAAGCTCCATTTTGCGGTTGGGGTCACAGTGCCAGATGAAGTGGGCCAATAGGGCCTGAACCTACTCCAATGATGGCGTCACCTACAAAAACCCTAAATCTGAAACTTCCCAATTTCTTTTTAATCGAAACTACAAGACTGTCCGCATCTTTAGAGAGTTTGAACAGCTCTCAAGCTTAACCGACTGCCGAGCTATGTCTTTCCAAACTTGACAAATTCCGGGATTGAGAGGGATAAATAAAGTTATAATCGAATACAACATTTTTGCTTGCGGAAACGAAGTCCTCAGCCAAAATATCAGCAGCTCCAACTGTTTGCGTGTCTTGCAATTTAGATTTACTTCTAAAAAAGATCGACTCTGACCATTGATATTGAAGTCACTGGAGTGCGATAAAAATAAATAGCTTTTGAAAATCTGTACTTGAAAGACATCATAACGCGTAAGAGTGTTATGACTGCAAAGTTAATTTTTCTTTGAGAGATGGAAAAGTTTGCTAGACAATTCGTAAAAATGTTGATTCTTTGATTTTCTCTTACAAAGCTCGTGTTTATAAATGGCCGATGCTATTAAAGTCAGACGGCAGTTTCGTTGACTGAATCACTGCCTCCGACAAGCTCTAATTAGCATTTCCAGTGAAATTGATAATTTCATTTTGTCGAAAACTACAAATTAAGTTTGTATGGAAACATTTCTCTACAAACGCAAGTAATTCATGTTTCAGATTTCATCATCAATCTCTTGTATGGCATTCCTCAAAACATACCTATTATACAAAATGAGGATGTGACGAAGATCATAGAAATAGGCAAGGGTGGTTTTGGAAATATTTGGCTTTGCGAATATAGGCGTATCACTCCAGATAAAACATTTAAGCATCAAGTCGCCCTGAAAATTGCTTCCGAAGATACCAGGTAAGTATATACAATAGTATTGGAAAGCGGGTTATACAGATCACATACATGAAAGAGCAAGTGACAACTTTATGTTCGCAACGAAATTGTCACAGCAAACGGCTACTGCTGGAAGAAGCTAAGCTGATGGGGATGCTGAAGTGCAAGCATGTCATCTCTGTGATTGGTTTGGTGGAAACTGGTAATGGCTACGGAATGGCAATGGAGTACGCATGCTTGGGTTCGTCACGGGAGGTTTTCAGTACTTCTGAAATATTCCAACACTCTGGAAGATTTTTGTTGACGGCTCAAGTTATTTTTCAGGTAAAGTTTTCGGCATGCATTTTATAAAGCTCAGCCACTTGAAAGTATATGTGTGTAGAAACGTTTCGGGAAGAGAAAACGTGAAATTTTATAAGCGTTTAAACCAGAGACGACCCCAGGTCAACAGCGTTACTCGGGCTCATCAGTACATTGCGCAGTTTAGCCTATACTGACTGAATGCAACCGTTCCAGTCTTGCATAACTCAACTTTCCATTTGCTCTCATAATTTCTGGCTAGGACTATCGTTGCTCTGTCATGTTGGTTAAGTAACAATGAATGAGAAGTTCTCTTGAGAACTCGTCCATTGTATGCGAATACGTCACAGAGCAATGATAACGCCAGTTACTCGGAATTCAAATTCAATGTTCTATGCAAATCCATTACTTCAAAAAGCATTCAATCGGATATGAATTATATTTTTAAAAACACTTATTTGCAGGCGGTTGAGCCCGAATGAAGCGTGAGCGAAGGCAATCGAGAGAAGGCTTAGTGTACTGCGAGCGTATTTTTTTATTCAGGCCACCTGCAAACGAACGCGAGAGGCCAGACATGGAACGAAAATATATGAACACTGACAAGGCTCAATGCAAAGAGCGCTAGTTAACAACGTTAATCAGTGAAGTGAGTGGTGGCACAAATATACAAACAAGCAAGCTCACGTTCTACAATATAAAGCGTAATCAACAACTCGAGCTGAGCTCGATGAGTCCGAGTGCCGGAGTCGCCACTGGCTTAAACGATGCTGTCTGATATTTCAAAAAATTAATTCAAATGAAGAAAACGGGTAGTGAAGCGAAAATAACAATCAGTGAAGATTTTATGTCTTTGAATAGATATTTTAGGAAGGCAAGAATTGCACTTTATAGAACCCCTGACAAAAATATAAACCGATGTGTAATGTATACATCTGAAAACGGTTGTTTAAAACATGCAATGTCATATCTCTATTGTAAAGGTGAAGGGTAAGATGTGCACCTTGGGATGCGTTGGATAGAGATGGAAAACGTCATCTCAAAACGTTTACGATTTTTACCACAGAAACGCTTGTATTTCGCGTCTAAATAGCGTGATATTTGCAAATTTGCATGGATAAGCCAAACACTTACTTTTTTAAAGTTTTGCAAATATGAAACAGTATTGATCACAATTATAGTGAACAATAAACAGCCGTAATATTCGTACATTTTGCAACGTATCGTGCCCTCTTTGAAAAACTGTAGCAGGGCGTCCATGTTTTGTTAGCCTCGTTTCTAGCATATGTTAGGTAGAACAAGGGTTTGACCATTGTCAAATAAGTTAATTTCTTTGGATTCATTGAACTAACTATGAAAATTATATGCAATGGTTAATCTGAAAAGTCCGGGTCGCTTTTAAATTTTACAGGAGAAAAAGTAAAACGTACGTTACTCTATGTTTCATTTGGTTTGTAGGCACCGCTTGTTATTTTCAAAAATTGCTTTTTAAAAACTTCCGATCAATAGCTAGCATCATCGCAACGCCTAGTAAATCTCGCTTCAAACTTAAGCAAACAAAGCAAAATTTACTACTCACGCGAGAATGTTCTGTGTTTCTTACATTAGATGCGCAGATGGAAGAGAGCAAATGCGTTGAGATTTTCTTTATGCTCAAATCTTTGATGATATGGTTGATAGTCACAAGTAAAATTTTTTCATTGCCCAGGGCTGTAACTTTTTTGGTTCCAATTTGGCTTTAGGTATTGGACAGCCGTTGAACAAGGCCAAATTATTTATTAAAATTTTGAACGTTGTTTTACCAGGTATGTGTTTTAGTCAAAGCTATTCATGAATGAAGGTCCTTACAACGAATAGATGTTAATCGTTTCCTTACACCAGTTTACATTACTTTCACTTTTACATTCCTGAAGGATCTCTTTTTCCATTAATGTTTAATAGTTTCCTTTCTCAGCTACGGTCGAAACGCCACTAAGAATGAATACAATCATAATTTATTAGGCACTTTCAAGTAGTTAGTGGATTGGCTGCATTCGTTTACGAATCAGCTCAGTGTACTGTATAAAAACGTGATAAATAAGGAAAGCATAACGGGCGTGATAAAGCGTACTACAAATGGATCTAGCATTACCACGTGTGTCAGAAAAGAATAAAATCTATGATGGTCATAAGATCGATTTATATTAGGTAATGAAAGCAATGCTTTTTCTTCATAACCACAAGCCAAAGAAAATTCTTCATCTTGACCTCAAAGCAGAAAATGTTCTACTGGACAGCCGCTTTCAAGCTAAGGTGAGATAGTACGGTATGAGTAAACCTTGTTATCAAATGCGCTGTTACACTGTGTGTACACTAATTAACAAAATGTCATGGAATCCTCTGAGCAAAGAACTGGTTGATCTCTTGAAAAACTGCAAAAAATGTTTTCACACTCCCTTGAAAACTTCACATTTTGAAACTGGCATTTTTTAGCAATTGGCCCTTGGAATAGAAGTTACACGAAAATGTTTTTTTGCAATTGAATTCAAGCATCTTGCCTGAGAAGTCAATGCAATTCATGTTTGCATTACAAGTACGGTAAGCGACAAATAACGCATTTTGAATTTACAGCCCCCATGTCTGCGCAAACGAACAGCACAGGTTGGGCGCAAGACGGCCAAATCAGTCACTTAATCAAGGCCAGTCTATATTTCATGACTGCCAAATTTGCAATAGTACAGGTGAGGTACAAAAAATGGGTTCAAAAACAGTAATGTGCTCAGTTTTAGTAACACGACTCAAAAATATTTTATCAACCACATATATATCTCACACAAAAGTCAGTACTCAGCCACCAGTTGAGATTTCATAAGGGAAAAAAACTCAGTTGAATTTGCAACTGCTTGTAATGGAAAAATTTAATCTTTCTAGTAATACAATATCATGCAGCAGCTTCTATTCTACATATTGCAAGATTTTAGTGCCATAATAACTTCTAACACGCTTATGATGAAATGTTTCTGAAATTTTTTGTCTTGTGCTCTGATCATATAAGTTGTGCAGTTTTGAAAAAAATACTAAAAAAGAGAATGTTTGTTGGCATTACACATAAACTTTGCCAAATTAAGTTGGTACAAATGACAATCTTTAAGAATTAAAGCAATTTAAAAACGCTGTTTGCACTTGCACTTCTATCGGAAAAGTCGTGTATTTCAAAATTCGGTTTTGTAGTGCTTGCACTGGTTGATAACATCTTTACAGGCTCGTCCGCAATCAATTACGAAGTGCTGTAAATGCGGAGTTAAACATAATAAAATATATGTAAACGCAATATTTGAAAGTCGCCAAAATATATAAGTTTACACACTACGCCACAAACTCGGGAAAATGTCCCACGGAGGCTACTAATTTGTGGTTTCTGTGAAAGTTGGTTATACATTATAACACCAAGATATTTGTTACTGTCAGTTTTCTGTATTTTGACATCGTTAACACAAATTTTAAACTCACAGTTTGAAGACCGAGCTGCAGCTGATGTGATATAAACTATTTTGTTCTATTTTATTGATGTCATATAAACTATTTTGTTCTATTTTATGGATAATAATCTGTTAGACCTCATCCTGGTATGGACTTTATCAAGCTGGTATAGTTTCAATATCTTTATTGGATACGTGCAAATTAGTGTCACCTTCAAACAGTGTAGTTTGAAAGCTAGAGGCAGGAGGAAAATTATTCACATAGATAAACAATAATAAAGGACCTGTCACCGAATCTTGAAGAACAGCAAGCTCAAATATCTGGAAATTTGATGAATAAAACCTTGTTCATGCGCATTGCTGATGATTAGAAGCAAGAGTTTTGCGTACCTCTAATACAATCAATTATCAATTTGAGTAGCAATATTTTGTGGTCAACAGTATCAAATGCTTAAGTTAGGTCACGAAAAACAGTACATGTATTTTTACATCTGTCCACGTTTTCCAGACAACTTTCATTAATGGCAGATACAATTAATTCCGTGGTCAATTGTTTCTAAATCCGCATTGGAAGTTTGCAGAAAGTTACATTTTCTTAAGAAAATTTCTTTGTCTGTCATGAAAAATATAGGTAAAATATGTGATGGCTTATAATGAGTAGATATGCAAGGGGAGGAGCATTTTGAACTGGTTTACTTTGCGCAATTTTTAAATAATCAGGATCATCGCCACTTTCCCTACCCTTAGCAATCAATGTTGCAAGGACTGGAGCAACAATGCCTTTAGCCAGCTTAAAAATAACTGATATGCCATCAATTCCACTAGATATATTGAGATTGGTTAAATGAGCAATGACTTCTGTACAAATGCCATCAAGAACAAAATATTTTTAGATGGATTTCGCAAATGCAGTGAAAAATGTATTGGCAGGACCAATTCCATTCCTCATAGATTTCCAATGGGAAGAAAAATACTCATTAACAGATTTTTCTTATAAATATTGGACAGTTCGTTTCTGTGCCATCACTTAACTTCAAATTATTAAAATCAGAAAACTCTTTGTAGTGTGTAGAACACAACTAATTAATTATTTTCCATGTTTTCGTTCAATAGCTTCTGTTTTTCTGCAATAGCTGGAAGTAGTACTTTAGAAAAGGTGTATTTTCAACTTTGAAATCAAAACAAAGTGAAATTGCATCTTGCAACCCTTTGTTCATTGTATATTTTCTTGGGTTGAACAAGTTCCAAAAGGGTTCATTGCATAAAGATGGTTAAAAGTTTCCATTAAAACAATTTAATTTTATATCCACACTCATTTTTACTCTGGGAGGTCGTCGATGAGTCATCCCTAGAAGGTCTCGAAAACTCCATGTTTTTACAGTAGTAATGTCCGATTGTGCTGAGACCCCACACCAAGCAGACGAAGGCAGATCGGGAGTCAATCGCGCCACCTTGTCCTGGGTCTCCCTTTGTTTTTCGTTAAAAAATAAATTTGATATCGCAAACAATTAATACCCCATTTTTTCAAAATGTTCTTCAACAGTTTGTATTCATTTCTAATTCTTTGCTATAGGCTTTGGAAGCTGTGTACACTGACATAAAACCAGTTTCCTTGGCATTTTTTCATGCTGAAGATTTGCTTATTTTGCTAACTAGGTAACAGTTTCGCTAACTAGATAGCATCTACTTTCGCAAAGTACAGTTCGTGCAGAGGACATTACGTAGAGAGCTAAATTCTTAACATTTTTCATTTTCAGTTTTAGGTGCTCCGATAAAAAAATCGATTTTTCATAATTAGTCCAAAAATCTTGTTTTTGGTTTCAATTCGTTAGAAGTTTCACCTGGTGGAATACAGGATACCAAGAACCACTGTTGCTCATGTTTTTGGCAGTGTCGATAAACTTCCACAAGAATTTCTATTTTTTGAGATTATCAATGGAATTGTCCAATATTTGAATTAAAATCCCAACTATGAGACGTGATTGACAGTCTGTTTTACAGTGTGCAAAGGCAACTTCAAAACAATGTATGAATTTCTAGCTTGTGTTTCGCATTCCGGCTGATTGTTCTTTTGAGAAAAGCTAGACTAAAAGCCTCTTTTAATTGATACTAAGACTAATTACGGCAAAGATTGTTTTTGGATTACATTCAGCAACACTTTGGAAAAGAATCCGGAGCTTACTCTGAATTTCTTGTCTTGTTTTATTTTTTAAATGCAGTTTTTGCTTCAAAATAAATCTGTTGTTTTCACTCCATCTTTTGCAATGTTGTACAATCTTCAGGTGTGCGATTTCGGTATGGCTCAGACAGAACCGTTTACTTCGCTTTTTCGTGGAGTTATAAACAAAATGTATGACGACGGTGAGTTGAATTTGTTGCAGATATACAATATTTTTGACTAACCTGAAAGAATGCATATCTTGCAATAGAACGAAAACATTATCTTTCTGTCTTATACACAGATATAGAAGATTATCTTAAGGAAGTAACGTTGTCGTCGATTTGTACGGGTACTGTTGAGCATTTGCGTATCTCATTTGATCGTGCAATTGGCTTGTGTTCCATTTCAGAAGTTCTTGTGGTCATAGCTACTGTATTTCCGAACAACCCAACCTATTATGTTATAGCTGAAAATTAAAGTCATAAATAAAATATTTCTTGAAGCAAAACTGAAATAAAAATCATAGGGGAAAATTCACTGCATGGTAGTTGACGAGAGGGTGCTGCACTATACGAAAACAGAACTATGAAAAACAGCACAAACATTTTTACGTATATTTCGATCCAACGCAATGCGCAATGCCATGTGCAACTTGCTGAGATGCGACAGATGAAGCACTAGATGGAGCGCGCATAATCCGGAAGCAGCTTTTAAGTTTCACTGATTTTTAAATCAGTTGAACTTGTTTGCAAATATCTGAGATGTAGAAGTAGCCAGAAAATACAAAATTTTCTGTCAAGTTTTCAGCAGAATTGCCGTAAAGTGAAACCCAGTTACAGCAGTACTTAGGCCAAAAGTACAAAAAAGCTTTTGTTACGAGTTTTTTAATATTCTATGAACCTGTATTACCCGGCAACAAGACACAGTACACGGAGCGCCTGCGAGGAGCGCTGAAAATCGAAGCTTATGAAGGTTGTTCCACGAATACTTTAAAATATAGCTGATTCCAGCTAAACGAATTTATGTCTTATTCTTTCTGCAGCGTACGCATGAAACCAGAGATGTACTGTATTTGAGTTTTCACGTTGAGTTAACCAAAGAATCCTTATAAATGTTTCGACAAAACAATGATTTGAGTTTTGTCACCATAATGACAAAACCTATTTTACCATCTTCAGAATAATTACGTTTTTCTGGCCCACATACTTTTTCAGGGCCATAATAATCCAGCTGATTCCATCTCGCGATTTCATAATTTTCACATTTTTCTGTAGTGTACGAACAGGGCCAGGGATGCGATTCATGTATCAGGTTGATGTATCCTGAAAGACCTTTCAAAATGTTTTGACATAAAACGTACAACATAGGTTTAGTTAATGTCAATACAACGACAAAAGCCTTTTCAAATTCTTCAGATTTACCAAGGTTTACCCGACATGTATTCGTTTTCAGAACCCAGTCAAACCAAAATAGTGCTAAGGTGTGTTTAAATTCTTACTGCCGTGCTTGAATATCCACGAAGTTTTAATCGAGGTTGATTGAAACATGAAAACAACAGCTTGTTTCAAAAACTGTAGTTTTGATCTTGAACAGGTCAGGTGAAACAGTTTGATGATAACGGCAGGACATATGAACAATAAATATGAAACCTTGCCTAGAGATTCCATTCAAATGCAGATGGTTCCTGAAAAGTACCAAGGCAATCTGCCCCTTTATCGTTTGTTAATCTGACTCGTACTAATTTTTTTAAGTAGTTTTTATGTTGCATGGTAGCTTGTTGTCTATTTGAATGGTGGTAATTGTTACAATCGAAGGTATCAATTTGTTTCTTTCCGTAGAGGATGCGGCTAGCACTTTTGCGTAAGGAGGAAAGAGTGCTGCTGCAAGTTGTGGACCATTTTACCATAACTCTGATACACTGAGCTATATTGATCAACTTGCGATGACTTGCGCTTTACATGAAGTTTATCCAGGGGAAACAGACTTGGAAGGCCACTTTGGTCTTCTGTAATTCGAAAGTATTTACCTGATAGATGTAACTAATGATGTTATAAGTGAAGGAAGCACAAAGAAGCACATAAATTCGAAAAAAGTTACTTGTATCAAAATGAACATATTTCACAGAAGAAAAATTTACAGTACAGACCCTCTTTGTGTAAGAAAACGGCAACGTTGTGTCTTGAGCAACATGGTAGTTAAAAGTAATTGTTTTTTAATTTCATACTTTTTGATGAAATTGGAGATAAACTCTGTGACATTTGGTAACGAAAGCACTTTTCGCTTTCGTTGAAAATAAAACAATGCTTTTTTCAACTGGAATTTAGATGCTGAGTTTTGATACAGAAATATTTAACATTAATCAAGATAAAATGTACCAAAACGTTCCCAAAGCTAACCTAAACAACAAATCAAAATAAAATAGATACAAATCTAACCCAAAAGTACATAATGGCAACAAGAGCGTTATTTCAAAGTTATTTTAATTCTTGCTCTGCGTGGCATTTGCAAATAATTGGTGCGTGCTTTTTAGAACTTTACCTAACTAAATTCAAAAGATAAAACTTTTCAAAACACAAAATATTGTTTGACAATAATACATTTTTACCATTCTTTTGGAGAAATTAAATAATTTTTAACGGAGTTAGCCACAGATGTAACCACATATAGGCAACACTTAAAACAGTTTTCACAAAATGATAGACAAATAACTTTTCCTTACTAACGGAAAATCCTTTCATTTTCAAAAAATATTTAGGTGACTGTCTACATAATGCTTTCCACCGAGCTTATCATCATCGTTGCAATGCTGTCAGCAAAATATACATTTTTATGAAAAATCTTAACAAAATTAGAAACGAGCAGGTAAAGCGTTTAAAAACATTCCGGTATTTATATCCATTTTTGACGTAAGTCGTCAGCAAAAGGTTTCAAAGCTACCAATAGCAGTGACTTGCAACATGTTCTTCCATCACCCCGTATTGCATTTACTGACGGAACAACGGTGTAAATGCAATTGCAAAATCACGTACTTCAACCGATTTGTCGCATGATGTAGCGTTTCGAATCATACCATGAATGCAAACCTCATTGCTTAAAGAATGTCGACATCCATCGGAAATTTTCAAATACTATTTTTCAAGTACCATTTTCGGTTCTACTGTGAAATACTTGCATATTTTTTCAAGACGATTCTTTGTATTTGTAATGAACTGCATTTAACAAGACCTTTCCAAGCAAATAATAGTGGAAAAAAAGCAACAGCTAGAATAGTTTCCAAATGAAACCTGGATTGTCTTAACAAACGTTTTTCCGAAGCATTTTTTTAGATTTATGAAATATGTCATCAAGAAAATACACGCGGAGTTTGACCTAGTGTTCAACAAAAGTTTGAGCCAATAGAATGGGTAAATGGTTTCTGGCCCAGGGCCGGCCAAAGGTGACAAAAATTTCCAAAACATCCCCTCATTGTGACGTCACCTCCAGAAAACCCCACCGAAAACGAAAAACGTTTTTCTTCTAATGTCAAATACAAGAATTGCTGAATCCGCAGAGGGTTTGAACAGCTCTCTATCTCAAGCGGCTGGCGATTTATGGCCAAAAAAAGTCCAGTCAATCGCGGTCGTTAATTTTGTTCAAAGGAAGGTACTTCCAGAAATTCCATCATGTCACAAAGCAAGAAGCCCTGTTCTTTATATGCAAATTTTTCCCTTTGCTACTATAATTGTCTAGCTTCAGTAACTGATTTGCTTTCTCTTACATTTTTTTTTAATTTTTAGGATGGAAAATGAATGAAAAAATAGGTAACTATTGTGGAACAGTTACCCACATTGCACCTGAGCATTTTTTTCAATGGTCTTTTCCAGCTAGTGAAAAATCAGATGTTTTCAGGTAAGCCATAAAGTAATTGAAAAATCTATTAGCAATTGAACTCTTTTATGCTTTGCCTTAAGTACTGGTATGAAGAAATATTATTTGGAAGTTGATATCCATAACCACTTTTGCGACAATTCAACAACAACAGGTTTAGCATACGCGGATTCAGGATTTTTTATGGGGGGCTCAAGGACGAGTTCGCCCGGATATGTACTGACTGCATAGCAGTGAAGACCCAACTGCTCAGGTAACTTTTTTAACAAACACGGTTAATAACCATACACATTTTGGCTAAATTACATTCTCACCATTACCCAGTCTTACTGGGACATTTCCGGAGCAGAAGCGACCTTCAAAACAATTCCGAAATTGTGCTCAAACTAATCTAACCTTTAAAAAGTAACTTGTTGAATGTCGGAAAAGTTTTGTTATTCACAAAACAAACACACATGCACGCCTGAAAACGCTTGTGGCAGGCACAGAAGTGACACAAAAACTACGCGAAGAAACCTGACAGGTCGCCAGTAACCTTTGTTGGCACTATGCGCAAGATCCATGCCGTATTGTTTTCGAAAATTGCAGATGTTCATGGAGGAAACGTTCATGACGTTCTGACTTGAAAAGTTGTTTATTTTCGAAAAGAAATTCCGTTTTTTATTGCATGACACCAGAGACGTATCGAGGGGGCAAGGGTCACAATTTCCCGGGCACCGAATCACTGCGCGGAGCACAAGTCACAAAAATGTCATAAGCACTTTTTTCAAAGCAATACGTTTGCTTCCGAAAGATGTCAGGTTTGAACATGGGGTCGCCACACTTGTTTCTTGCTCCAGACGCCATCTAACCTCGTTACGACCCTGCACATCACGATCGTCCTACCAAAATGTCGAAATTTGTTTACAAACATACCTACCCATCAGTGGCAAACTATCAATCACAAACTATTTAAAATAAATGCTGTTGCTTATCCAAGCCATTTGACCACAAAAAAACTCTTGAAGCTCGAAAAAAAGGTATATTGTTTACAAAACAAGCACAAATCCTCCAGCCCAAAAAACGTTTGGGGTACGCGTAGAGACAAATGAAATAATTATGCTGGAACGTTGCTCTGGAAGATGTTTATTGGATCACAAGGGCATTAAAAATGATCACACAATATTTTTCCACATCACAGCTAGAAACATGATGTTTGCAGTGAGTCACTGACCAACTTCTTATCCATTCGATTTTTTTTTGTACGAAACGCCACTATATCGCGGTAACGCAATTTTAGAAATAGGCCTACTGTGCAGTAGGTTGAAAAAAATTATTCGAGACAGCAGAATATTGGTCGATTATAAGGCATTTGATTTCGTGCTGAGCTGAGCTTTTGTCCTAAAATTTTTGCTGGCAGGCAGGAGTGTACTGCTCAAAATAGAGGTGTGGGAACGCCGTTACAACACCAAACATAAAGGAAGACTGATGCGCTTACAAGAATTTCCATACTGGACCTTCCTGTTTCACTTTCGTGCAACGGTGCTATACACGAGATAACTTTCCATTTATTCATTTATGCTGCTGCAGGCGCTACACGTAGAAATTGAAATGCAAAATGTAAATCTTCAAGTAACGTTACTAGTGCAGAGGTGTGGGAACGCCGTTCCCACGCGTTCCTACCCCACTACACTCCTACTGGCAGGTTTGACACCAATCAGTAGTCATCTTCAGCACAGACTATAGGTAAGTGTGCTTCATTTTGAGCTTACCTGACATGTACACTACGTTTTACGGTTAGGTTTGTTGGTTAGGAATTTACGCTGTCACTCAGTGCTCTAACTTAGCCTGTAGTTAGCTGCATTGTAAATTCGTTGTAGCGTAATTTTAATGCCTTCGCTTAACTACAGTAATAACATGAGCTGCTCTGATTCATAAAGCTTGTAGAAAAAAATAGCTTGACCTGCAGCTTATTCAGCTTTTTCCCACAGTCTGATCAGTTCCAGCGACACGGGGGTTTAGGTGGATTTAACTCCCCCTCAAATAAAGCTTCAAGCCCCTCAAAGTGAAACGTTATTAATCACTGGAATATGTGTCAATTTTGAGAATGTCAAGCCACCCTATCGAAAACATTATAGCGATAGTTCTGAGTGTGCTCCTTATTCATCTTTTGTCCTCAAGAAGCCCAATCTTACCCAAATGAAACAAGAGTTTAAATACCTACGTGCGCAGTGGCACAGTCAGCTAAAAATTTTGGGTGGTTCAAAATTTTTGATTTTTCGGCGAGCAACAGCATTTTGCTTGAGATACTGCTTGTTAAAGTTCAAAATGACAAGATATTCTAAAAATTTGGAGGGGCAGTGGCCCTCTGGCCCCCCTTAGCTACGCCATTGGATGTGCGGTTCATATAACGTATATGTAATGTAAATACTTTATATAAACACTTACGTATTTACGTAACAATAGATCCATATTTTTTATATAGAAAATAGTTTGTTAGAAGTTTCATTTATAGTGAAATAAACTCACTCGGACTGCCCAAATTCAGCAAAATAAGCTTTGCATTCAATATTTTCGTCCTTATCCCTGTGTAAGAAATGGTTTATTTAAAGGCTATCCAAAAAATCCTCCCAATCGACGTTTCACCGTCGAGAACCATCGATCAAAAAACGTATCTGAAAAAATTTAGGGGTGGTTTCAGCCGCCTTAGCCCAACCTGGATCCGTCTGTGTTTAGTGGTATTTCAAGATTTCATCGACACCTTTTAGAAAAATTATGATTTTTGTGAGTGAATTCCAGAAAAATTTGTTAACAGACTTTTTGCCGAATTGTGAACATTCAGCGAAAAGTGCGTTTCGTTATTGTTTAGTATTTTCTACAGAAAAATTGCGAAGATCAGCGGTTCTCAAACTTCTGGTGTTATGGAGCCCATGAAGAGATTGACCATAATTTACGGAGCCCCACAATAAATTTATAAAAATAAAAACAAAAAAAAACACATTTTTACTTACCGATTGATGTTCCTGAGTAAATTGGAAGTGCTTTATGTAATGACTCGGATGTATTTGTTGCCGTTATTGCTTCTTTGGACAATTGCAAAATTATCCAAGTCGGTATTTCAATAAGCAAACGAATAGCTCGCGGAGCCCCGAGGTTTACGGAGCACTTTGAGAACCTAAGGCGAAGATCACCAACATGATTTATTTTCCAAACTACTCTACTCTGTTCACAATCAATCATAATGGCAAGCACAAGAAGCAATATATGTTAAGGAGCTGATCAAACATTACGCAACAAAATTTTTCAACTCGCATTCAATTTCCGGTCAAATTTGAACCCATTACACTAGAACGAAATCTTGTTTACGCAGTAGGGTAACGCCAATGCTCTACTGTAACTGTAAAACACGGGATTTCATTTATAAAATTTTGAGCTGCAGTGCTTGTGAGTATTAAAGATTTACAAGACTACATTTTTTGGATTCTACCATTCTGAGCAAGTGTTTTACGGTATGTAACTCAGTAGTATATGAGATCTAGCTTTAAATTTTTTCAAACAATTATATATATAAATACATATGTATATTTTTTTCAAAAACATATATAACCTCATAATCGCAATAAGATGTATTCCATTTATGTGTTTGAATTAAATGGTGAACTACTGAATTAACTATTATGTACCTTGCTAACCAGTATACAGCTTGTCAACTAATATACAACTAAAACTGGTATCATAGTCACAATCTGCTATTATTGTGATCGGAAAGCCCGAGCGGCAAGTGCGCAAAGCTTCACACTGTGGCAGCAAGCAACAATAGAAATCACACACCGCAATCACTCTATTATTGGTTTTTCGCGCCACACAAATGGATGTTGTTCTTCACGCACATCCCGTTCGTGGTGAATTTCACATACAACGCACCACCACCGGAGAAGTTACAACAACCTCCCCTCATGTTTTGCAACGAGCCGCACCGATCGCACGTTCTTTTTGTGAAGTTTGCACCTGGCACGACCTTCACATCCTGATCACAGCACCATTTTGTTGACGTGTCTCTCTCTGCAAACACAAACTATAAGCTCAATCGGTGAATCTGACTCACTTTGTCCTGTGAGAGGACGAAGACGTTAGAGAAGGCGAAATGCGTCTTTGCAGCAATGCTTATTTCACTATGTTCCACAATTTTCCCAATCATGCCATGTGAAGGCGCTGAATAATTAGATCAGAAATTGCTTTCTATGACGTTCATTTACAGCAGTGGTATTCAACAGGGACGAAATTGCCCCCGCTGGCTATGGGTGCGATTTTGTGATATACCAGATTTGGGGGGTGATTTCAGTTTCCAGGGGGGAAGCGATTTTTGCTGGTTAGAATATACCAAAATAATGAATTTATTCCAAAAATGGAAAATTCATTTGCCACTTTGGAACCAAATCATTTTGATGCATTTGCATGTTTCGTAACAAAGGTTATAGTTCACAAGATAAATGTCTGGTGATGTAACATTCAAACACACATTGTCCTGTGTAACACTTCACTTGACTAACCATCCTGCGTCCAAGGCCATGGAGAGTGTTGCTGGTTGGGAGCAAAGTAATGCGGTTCTGATGAATTTTCAATGAAATAGTGGTGAAACTGTTGCAACATGTACAGTAGCTTGTTGATCCAGTCAATGCATGAGCAGTGTCAAATAAGTGACATCAAGCAACAACATTACAAGTCTGTAGGCAAATCGACGCGCGCGGAATTTTGAACTCTTCTCGTATACAGTTGAATGCATTAGTTCGTTTTATTGTATTTATGTTGGTTGAAAGCGACCAATACTGACATAGCTATCGGAAAATACCTAATTGGCCGAACTCCAATTCTTAAAGAGGAAAACCTACAATTTGTTTGACGATCTAAAAAATGGTTCACCAATCGTGACATATTGCTACCTTTACTTCATCACATCGGCTTTCGCTGCGATTAAGAACCTTATTCAAAATATTTGATTAGGTTAATCTGATTTTCTGCTGTGAACTGTGACAAATCCCTCCAACTGGATGTGTTGATTTTAGCAGAATTGCCTTGAAACAAGACTTCATGTAGTCTTCGGTAGAGCATTGCCAAAACATTTATTAGTAGGCAATGCAAGTTGCAGTCGGTTATCATGTGTTTCATTAACTTTGGTTCGTAACTTTGGTAGTAAAATAGTGGGAAGAAGTGTCTTCTTTTGAAAAAACACGGGAAAATAATTGCGAGACGCTATACGTAGTGGCTAGTAAAATTAATTACAATTAGTCGTAAGTTGTAAAACATACTTATCATGTTTTTCAGTCAGCCCAAGTGTTTTACTGTGCATGTGGATATAGTTACAGTATACTGTGTTCATCTGACTCATCACAGAGTATACCGGTACAGTAGGCTAGGAAAAGGATGACTTAGACTAACAAGCGTAACCACCCTTATCTTGGCTAAACTAAGAATTCCAAAAAATCGTTTACGCCACCAGTAGTTTGAGGCTTGCTAAGAAGTCTTTCTGTTGTGGAAATAACGCCGAAAGTTGGATTGCATAGAAAGTGGCTGAGTGAATTGCCTTTTCGCCAGTAAACTAACATAAGCGAATGCGATTTCACATCCAGGAACTTAAAGTGGTGATGAAACCCGTGCCATATTTCATTAACACTGATGATCAGACTTTTGGATCAAGTGCAGTGAGCGTTTTCCGGAAATATGGGAAACGTTAAGCTATTATTGCTTCTGGAGTTTCTCACGACGCATGTTGCTGAGCAGTAAAGTACTGCACATGCGTAATAAATACCACAATCGTTTTAACATTAACAGGACCGGTGGAAACGCCACATGACTTAAGCTCACTAATCTGCAACCTGCTTTCAAAAAACGCACAGAAAAAAACCTGGGGCAAGGTTCGAAGTGGTTGGAACCAACCGTCTAGAAATAAATGACACATTTTTGCTACAATTGCATTCGTTTTGTTTATTCGTTTTTTTGTGCTAACTAGATTGCATGCTTGTTTCCCGAGCATTGAAATATTTTCAAATTAAAACAATATTTTAGTCAACATCAAATTCATAAGTGGGAAGCGATTTTTAAGCAAAGCTGCTTTAGGGGGCGATTGAACAGAAGAGTTGAAGAGCTCTGATCTACAATTTTTGTTTGCATGACTTCGTTTCACTGCATTCAGAGCATTCAGAGCAAACTATGTACAGTACAAAAAGTAAAAATTAAATATTTTCAAAATGTCGCATACTCTTTAGGCCCGTAGAAGGTACGATCGTGGCAGCCACTTATATACCCATAACTCCAGCCGCTAGAGCTAGAGAGCTGTTCAAACACTCTAAAGATCCGGAAAGTATTGTAGTATCGATTAGAGAAATAATTGGAAAGTTTTGATTTTGAGCTTTTTGTGGGTGATGTAAAAATAGGGGTAGCTTTACGCATTTTTGGACCAGTTCGTTGTGCTCTGGGCGCCAACGCAAAAAGCCAATTTTTTGACTCAACATTTTAATAAAAACTAAGCTGCAATGCGTGTCTCTAGAGCCTTTGATTGGATTTCCAGTGTTTTTGGCTCAAACATTATGGTCAAAAAACCCACTTTGTAGAAAAAAATGCAAACGTATTGCAACCGTGGGTTTTTTCATGCAACTAGAATCATGGAGCGTTCAACTTTGTTCCGACAATGAAGATTTAAATTTTAGTTAAAAGTCGCAGTCAGCAGACGTTGACCCGTACTACCCAACTATGCACTCCAAAAGACAGGAGCGTTGCTTGCGAAGACCTCCAGCCTCGGGAGACGATGATGTGATCTAAGGCCTTGTTCGTTCTTCCTCCTGGGATATAACAATACCAATGATCCTCTTTCTTGGGTACACGGTATCGCTAATCAAGGGATCTTGAGACTGCATCGATCAAGGGTGCTGAACCTGCGGCCAGCCTGAATATTTAAAATGGCCAGCATCAGAAAATTTATTACCTACGTCACAACATCGCTTTAAAGGAAAACTCCATGATAAGGAGATATCTAGACAGTTAGTCAAAGGTAGTCTTTCGCTTTCCTGGCAGGTTTCTAGAGTTGTTTTCTTTAGCAAGGTAAATTCAGAATTTCGGCATAATTTAAAATGAATTATTTTTTGCGTCTCGCCGGCTATGCTCCACAATTCATACGGCCTGTAATAGTAAATGGGACCGCCCTTGGCATAGATGAAAGCGATGCTGGTCACTATCTGTGGTAAATGGGTCCACTATTTTTGTGCGTATATCAGACTGCACTTTGGGACTGAGACGACACTGTTGTATTAGCATCGGTTATGATGAAATTGTTGGCGTTTGAGAGAGCATGAGCTGATGAAGCTCATCAAAGAAAGCGATCATCAGCAAGATGGTTTATAAAAGTGTTTACTGACATTTAATATCAAATGTCCGAGAGTAATTTTGTTTGTCCTCTAATTTGATGTAGCGTCTTACTTTAAATATTTTTTCTTAGCTTTGGAATTTTTATTTGGGAGTTGGCGACATGCAAAATTCCTTACGCCTTTGGTTTAGGTAAGTTCTATGCATTCTCAGTTTCGACGCTTGATTTAGCAAAGGTTTTATGCTTTAGCCTATAGATCCAAAGTTAAGAAGATCATAAGACATCCAGCAATTTTTTGTTTCATTTTGACAATTTTTTCAGATGAACCCTTGTGGACTTAGAACGTTTTATTAGAGTGGATGAGAACGCATTTGTCTGACTAATAGTTGAGTGGATTGACATTCAGTGCACAAAAAGAAAACGGTGTGGGGTCATTTTAGCCAAATGCTACATGTCTTGTGGGTCACCATGAATCGGTCATTTTCATTCACCCTCTCTGGCCAGGAGCAGCTCTCTATTGGTTGTGCGAAATGCGTTGAAGTTGATAAACTGAGGCGGGTTCGACAGTTATACGAGCTTTCTTGGTCTACAACAAGTACTTTTGTGCATACTAATTGTCCTTTTTCAATACCTCTAGCGTGGCAGATCGCCAGCCGTACAAGAACAACATGAACCTCTATTCTCTTGGATCACACAGTGCACGGGAAAGACAAGATGTTTTTGTTGTTTTTCAACTACTACGCTAACCTTTAAGTAGATGTTGGTTTTGGGTAAATTTTTTCAACATGGTAAAATATTGATGAATAGCTCATACCACACAGAAACTCTACATCATTCAAGAGTGTTTAATTAATTTTTCCTTTACTATTGCAAATATCACGACAATTTTGTGTATAAAACCAGGTTTACTGCAAAAAGATGTATTTGACAAGCAGCAGGAGATGTCAACGTGATGGCCTTTCAAAAGAACGCAAGTGACATTTACGAACAAAAATAGTGAACTTCGTCGTATTTACTAAAATGAACCTACTTCTGAAAGTAAACAAAATATTTGCCCAGAGGAACCAATCCTTCTTGTAACACTCGCGATAAGTCATTCATACATTAATGAGGACTGGTCGCTTCAATTACAAAGCAATTTTTGCGATTACAGGGGTAACAAGGGCCATTGCTGCGGACACATTTGTTGAGGAGAGACCATTTACTGAGTCCACTCTAAGCGTATTCATCCAGTAATCACTGCATCCTAAATGGAGAGGCTTTATTGTGCGCAATCACTTTTGTTCGTAAAACACATTGGACGATGATATTTGGCCCATTTTCTGGTCCAATCCCCACCAAGGGAATTTATGCATTACTTCGTACGAGAAAAGTATCAGAGTCGTTTGCGTAGTCAATCCAGTTTTCTGTCCTAATGTAGTTACTGTTGGACTACACCAGCAGTGCGCATTTGTAGGTTGGTGAATGAAGAGAACATCCCAAAACATGTTTTATTTTAGCAAGGAAAATCAACTAAAAACATTCCAAAACATGCTTTATTACTGTACATCAAGTAAAAGCGCCAAAATTAAATAAGCAACTTTAGATTTAGAGTTTCGGCATAACCTGACAATGACAAAACGTTACCTTACAACTACACAAGCGCGTGAATTGTAACAAAATATCATTCATACGGCAAAACTTTTTGTATGTACATCCACAGGTAAAGCTTCATGTTTTTGTGAAAATCTTGTGTTAAACTTTCAGACACTTTTTCATCGGCGATAGATGTTGACGTGTTTTTTTTCTGAATTTAATAGACGTTTGTCTTGCATGTACACCTGTTTCTGTTTATTCAAGGTGAAGTTCTGAACACTGAGCCCAGGGTTTTGCAAAAAATCTTAGAACAACGCGTAATCAGCGGAATAAACAAACCAACGCCTGAGGAGATACCTGAAGATGCACCATATTATCTCACGAGAATGATGTCATGGTGCACGGAACGACAATTAGAAGATCGTCCGACGTTCAATGTTATGTTGCAGTTGCAGCATACGTGTTTTGGTTCAGATTATTTGATATTCGAACAAATAGGAATTGCGTGTCAGCTAAAACGTGGATAAAGTTAATTTTGAAATTTGCATTTATTGTCTTTAGCCTACACCAGCTATGTCCAACTCGCGGCCCACGGGCCGAATGCGGCTCAGTCGAGGGTTTTGTGCGGCCCAGTTTAAGCTTTTGCTGTAGTAAAAGTATCCCATACTGACAACCTTCCCTTGTTTTGATAATTTTGAACTTAACATTTTAGATACAAGTGGTCCTCAGTGCCAATTTATAACGTCTGTTTCCATTGCGGTTAGGAGTCGAACACTTTCAGTATATTCGTTTAAGCTAAATTTAGTTTGCTCAGATCAAGGTAAGCCATCTAATGTGCGGCCCTCAATAATATGTCATTCAATGTGCGGCCCCTGTCAAGATAGTGACACACTTTTAGGCTCACTAAGGCATATGGGTTGGACATAGCTGGCCTACACATATTTGCTGCTGTGAGCTGTTGAACAAGTTTTCCTCTTTACAACAACTAGCAATGATTCAAGGAATTTTTCAATTTCTCACGTGACTAATTTTTTTTTACTAGAATGTTTCCATGTTTTATATGCAATGAAACACGATGTTAAATAATTTTTTCAGTTTTTTGGCCTATTGTGAATGCAAAGGTTTCTTCAAAGTACTCGCAATCTCAAAGTAGGAAGTTGTATATTTCTGAGTGGATTAACGGATCTGCGTCGAGAAAACAAGTCTATAAATATACATTTCATTTTTATGAGTGACAACAGTGCTTGCTGTAGACACACTTTTGCTACCACAGTAAGACAATAAGTTTGTTTTTGTCCTACGCAAAGAAACATGTTAAATTTGGATGGTGTCCACTTCTTCAAAATTATCAATTGAAAATATATCACTTGCAGATGTGGAAAACGAATACATGGATATGTACCCAAATTTGCAAAAAAGAGTGAAAGTCATCCTGAATTCCATGCACACCCTACTGGCTGAGGTATTTCTTGTGCCGTATGACGAAAGAGCGACTGTTTCTGCTTGAATGTTTAACGGATAGCTGAAATTTCAAACGTTCAACGAATGGCTACCGTTGAAAGGACTTGTCAAACTTATGCGATAAACGCGGGCGTTGGAAGTTGGTGGCGGGGGGGAAAAGCCCTCCCGGTTTTTGAAATTTGACATTTTCCTATGAAGTTTTAGCAAAAAAGAGGTTGTTTTATTTGTTTCGAGAGGCAAAACGAAACCTTTTTGGCCCCCCTGGAAAAATCTTTACGGCTACCTCTGGAAAAATCCGCTATTGCACCTCCCAATTAGAAAAAATCCTTCTGACGCCCATGACGATAAAGATTGCATTTTTGAAACTCCACGAACGTCGAGATTTTGCTGATAAAGTTGCACTTAATCGGACTTCCGTAGTTTTTCCTTATCAGAATCGGTTAAAACGAAAGTGCCTGGAAGTCACAAAATCAACGCGTTTGCGAAAAACACAGATACTGTTGGTAGCATGTTTAACAGTACAAAGAATTCTATCGGTGTACATAGCCATCAGGAAGTTATTTTCTATGTGTCCCTCGTGGTTATGACCCACTATGCATTGGCGAAACAAAGAAGAAATTTAATAAACCCAGAACAATAGCACTTAAGCTACATGAACAACTGCCATGCCGATAAAAGTGCGCTAACAAAGCATACTCTGAAACAGGAATGCAAAAAAAAACTGGTCAAAACCCCAATTGTTACGTATGAAAATGATTTCAAAAAAAGACCTTGTTTTGCGTTATATTTGACAAACACTGCGTTTAATGCACTTCATGAAATGTCGTCAGACATTCCCTCATGGATAAAAAGAAGAAATACTTGCTTTTCACCAAATTTGCAAATCTTATAATAAGCTACAAATTTCGATTGGTTTTAGTTTAGGTTCCGACCTGGCTTGAAGCACTATTTGCTAAGGTTGTGGAGTCGGAGGCTCAAGAAGTCGGAGGATTTCTAAGAACACCAGGAGTCGGAGTGGTATTTTTTTATCCGACTCCGAAAGCCCAATTGAATTATTTTAACATCGCACTTCTAAGTTAGAATTCCTAAGTCGAGCCTGTTGAAAATTTCAACATTTCAACTCGAAATGCTACAGTGTCTTTTTAACATTTTAAAACAAAGAATTCCTGCTGTGCACCAAAATTCCCATAGATGCTAGTTGGTACTCGCTTCTTTGCTATTGTATGACAGTCTAAGTTCGCACGTTATGCCAAGAAATCGGAGTCGGGAGTCGGCAATTTTAGAAAGTTCGGAGTCAGAAAATTTTGGAAGCTGGGAGTCAGAGTTGGAGTCGAAAGGCAGACACTTTTCCTCTGACCCCGGAATCCCTTCTTTTTTCCCGTTTGTTAGTTTTGTTCCTTGTGGCAACGCCATGTTTTGCTTTAGCTCTTTTCAATACGTCACACTAATTGCTTTATCCTTCTTTGTCACTTGGCAGTATACGGAGACCTGATAACCATCTGCTGTGAAATAGGCGGAAAAGTGGGTGTTTTTTTTTAAATAAAAACGTTGAGCTAAAAGTTATAATTTTTACTTCATCCTCTTGGCCGGTTCTGATATTTAACGATTGTCTTTATTTTCACACAATCTTCGGGTGTGAAAATCTTGGAAGATTGCAGCTTTTTCAATGAACTAAGCAAACAAGTTTCATTAAAAACAAAATATAAAAAGCCACAAATTTAAGTAAGCTTATGATTGGACGTTTTCCTATCAAATGTTCCACCCATTTGCAAAACTCAAGTGGTAAATGGATCAAACAATACACAAAGTATGCGGAAAACAAGAAAGAATATTGTTGCGAAAGCTCAGTAGCAAGAGCGCAATACCACATTTGGCAGAAAGTAAATTTTCAAAATGATCGGCTCCGCTGCAGAAGAATAATCGACGATTACAAAATGAGAATTTTCCTCTATCAGACGTGGTGGGAAATTGTGCTTTTTATCATAACTCAGAGCCAGTTACTGTTCCCTGAAATAACCTTAAGATTTTCGTCTGTATAAAAATAGTGACAGATCAATTTATGATGAATTGTGGTATAAAAATGATCTTGAGAAAAACGTTATGAGGAGTCATTTCTTTGAATTCTATCCACACTGAGTAAGTTCTTTCATAATGGAAGTTCCATGGTCTTATTTCAGCATTTTGAACACATTGCTAACTTTGATGGACCAGAATTTTAACTTTCCGCAGTGACAGTAAACGTTCGATTGTTTGGGTGATGGATTTAATTGGCAAAAACCTTCTCTGGTAAAAACCATGGCGTTGTGCACGTAATTATTTGACTTAAACATTTATTCGACTCATTGTGGTATTAAATGATTTACGCTCAGTGTTTTCTAACAATGGTTGGTGTGAAATGTTCGATTTTTGTGGATCCAAACTTTCCATGCATTTAGCGCTTTCCGGTTTCTTACTTAACTCAATAAATTTGGATATGTTACAATTATTTCTCGACCCTTCAAAATCATTTTGTTTGAAACTGTGGCGCTGATAATATTGCATCTGATAAAAACGGACAAGACTGGCAGGTTTCATTTTTTTCCTAAATGTTTTCATTCGCACTTGAATAATTATGAAAATCTACTGAGAAAACATATTTCAAGCAGATGACATTAAACATAATTTGGAATTTCAGAGAGCTTCAATTATCACATTTGTACTCGCAGAAAAATGAAATGCAATAACATAACGAGCTGGGATCTCACGAATTCTGTGTGAAATTATTGATCGATTAACCTCATTGGGTATTTCCTATAAAAACTCTACCATGCCATACAATTAGGAGTAAAAAGGCAGCTAGGTGTATTTGTGAAATAAATAGTGCGAAGTTACAAAGCCATGTAAATTGATAGTTCTATCAAAGAAATATTGCTTCGCTACAAAATTTTGTGGATACTGAAGAAGCTTGTATAAATATAAAATTGTTGCAACAAAATAATGCTTTATTAACATCGAAGCATTAGTTCAGTCTGTTTAGATTTTAGTGTCAATTGTATTCAAACTTGATTGTTATTTTGACTGCGCGTTCTAGCAAAACATTGCAAAGAGAAAGAAAAATGTATTGCAGCTGTTTTGAGAAAAAGAAAATGCATTTGAAAATAGATTCTGCAGGAATCCAGTGTACATTTCACCAAGCTCTAACTTCTCATTTTTGTAAATAACAAATAAGGAAAGGTTTACCAAACCAGGAAAAAGCAAAACAATTCAGGAAGGGAAAAATCAAAAACTATTGTGGACAGCTGAAGCATCCACAAAATCGGTAAAGAAATTCAACGAACTTGGTGGAGTAAAATACTGTAGCGAGCAACAATCTGTGGAGGAGAAATATTTGTTTCCATGGAAACTTGCAGATGTAGACAACATTGAAATAATTTACTTGAACTATTCCACATTCAAAAAATCAAGGAGGTTTAGACTTGTCAGTTATTAGTAGCGAGCGATCAAACAAACGGTGGCAAACATAAAGAAGAAAAGTTCTGTAGCTATTTGAAAAAAAAGAAAGACCATTTAAAAATAGAGTCCTCAGGAATACCTTCATTTCAGCAAGCCCTATTATTTTGGGGGAGTACACCCAACAGGGAACAATTTGATTTTAAGAGGGGCATTGAGGCCGACTGACGAGGCCTGAGTTCAACTATTCCGATTGAATTTTTTTCTTCAAGTTGATAAAAATATATTGTTTAATAGTCCTGCACATCTTTAATAATTTTGTTTCCTTCCAGGGCGCGATGGGAAAACAAATAAAGAAAAGCGATTCGGACAGTTTCAGTGACCTTGTTAACATTCGCAGTAAGTAGGCGTTGCTTGAGAAAGTAGGTCGTCGGGAGAATTTGCTATATTCTTAGAGGTATACCGTTTCGTGATTTTCAATCGCAAATTATTAATTCACTTCAAAGAACGCTGTTTGAAACACCAGTAAACGTTGCGAGTCAAGCTAATCGGTCAAGAAACTGATCTGCACGCGACCACTGAAAGGAGGCATTTCGTAAAAATCTGAAGACGATAAAATTTAAATGCACAACATAGCAAATCCAATGATTGAAACGAAATATTGCATGCGACAAAAACACACTGAATGTATGTCTAATATAATATTTAACAAATTGCAATGTGGCATAAAAGATGGATGACGGCCATTTCACTAACTGCTTTCGTTGCTTTTGGGCAGGAAACCAGACTTCAGCAAACAGCAAAAGAGTTGGAACTTCTGGAAAGGTTTTGATAGTGTTGGCCATTATTGCCATCACAGCAGCGGTTATATGGCTGAAGTTCAATTCTGATCAAGACGCTCCTTCCAGATTTCAAAAGAAGAATAGCGATTTTAGTAGCTCTAAGCAAAGGAGTGGTATGAAGAAAACGATCTTTCTTTTTTAAAACGACATTTTCATTATGAAGAATTACGTTCTGAACCAATCTACCACTTTTTAAAAAATTGCTTAGATAAAGTTTAAACGTTCCTGGTTTATTGAGTTTGAATAAACAGCAGATGCAAGTTCAAATAAGGCAAAATGTAATCAATCATATACCGAATGCAATTTTGTGCTCTGTAGTAACAGCGAGCAACTTATGTTGCAGCAGGTCTTCATTATACCAAATATTCTCTTTTCTAAACGTTTTTTATTTGCAGAAAAATTATTTCCACAACAAATTTTTGTGCTCTAGCTAGCTTTTAGCGATGATTAGACACAATTTGCTTTGTTTATTCCAAAAATCACGCGAATTTACTGAGCAGTCATCAAAACTTTGGTGCTAAGTAAGATAGGCATCAAGCTTTCTTTCTCATGCAATCTTCTAATTCTAGATAATTTCCCCTAAAATCTGGGTGATCTAAATGATGAGCAAGAGGGAAGGTTCCATCAGGATATGGGTGAAACAGATGTGCGATACCAAGAGAGGTGGGAAGCTGCCATGCTAGCTGACCACTGTTGCCCAATTAAACGTGCCGATGGTTGAAGTATTTCACTAGAGTTTGATATTTTCGAAAACCATGTTGAACTTTCCTTGGATAATCACACAAATCATTCCATAGTTGTGTTTCTGGAATTTTTGTTGCGGGTGCACAACAATCGACCCTTTGATGATAGCCTATATTTTATTTTTAACTAGTCGCAGTAGAAAACTACACTTGATAGAGAAAAACGGACTGAATTTGTGAAATCAGCGACCAAAAATTAGGCAAAAGCTGTTGATATATCATAGGCGGAACCAGGGGGGGCTAAGGGGGCTGAAGTCCTCCCAAAAATTTTTTCAAATACGTTTTTTATCGATGGTTCCCGACAAAGAAATGCAAATTGGGCTGATTTTTTTGTACAGTCTTCAAATGAAACCATTTCTTGCACATGGATAGGGTCGATAATATTAAACACAAAGTTTATTTTGCTGAATTTGGGCAGTCCGAAAGTGTTTATTTCACCATAAATGAAACTTCTAATAAACAAGTTGTTATATATATTATATGGTCCCAATGTTATATAAATACGCAAGTGTTACGTAAGTGTTTACATAAAGTATTTACATTGCATATACGTTATATTAACCCCGAGTACATAGGCGTGGCCAGGGGGCCATAAGACCTTCCACATTTTTAGAATATCTAGTTATTTTATGCTTTTGACCCATCAACAATTTTGGTCTGGTCGCCCCAATGCACACGTAAGTATTTAAACTCGTATTTCATTTGGGTATGATTTGGCTTCGTGTGAACAAAAGATGAATAAGCAACAGATTCAGAACCGCCGCTAGAAAGTTTCAATAGGGAGGCTTTGCGTTTGTGCGGCAGGCTTGGCATTCTAAAAATTGACAAACCTCCACTGATTTACACTGTTTCATGTTTCAATTTGGGGGCTTCGAGCTTTGTTTGGGGGGCTAAGCCCACCAAAGACACTTGTATCGACAGGACTGTGCAGAATGTGGACAAAAGTTGAATAAGCTGCAGATCATAATATTTTCCTACAAGCTGTTATGAATTAGTGCAGCTCATGTTATTATTGTAGTAAGCGAAGGTATTAAAATTACGCTACAACGAACTTACAATGCAGCTAACTGCAGGCTAGGTTAGAGTGCTCAATGGCAGCGTAAATTCCAAAACAGCAAACCTAACCGTAAGACGTAGCCCACGTCAGGTAGGCTTGAAATGAAGCACGCTAATTAGCTGTAGGTTATGCTAAAGATGACAACAGATTAGCGCCAGACCTGCCAGCAGAGGTGTAGTGGGTTGGGAACGGCGTTCCCACACCTTTTTGCACTAGTAACGTTACTTGAAGATTTAGATTTTACAATTCAATTTCTTCGTGTACCGCCTGAAACAGCGTAAATAAATAAATGACAAGGTATCTCGTGTATAGCACTATAGTCCAACAGGACGATTCAGTGTGGAAATTCTTGTAGACGATTCAGTCGTCCTTTATGTTTGGTGTGGGAACGGCGTTCCTACCAGGTACGTAACCAGCGGAGGCGCAGTGGAGACGAATCCCTCCGTACAAAATGTTACGGCCCCCCTGGAGAAATATGTTGGGCACAGTGCAAAATTACTGGGCATCGTTTAAAAACTTTGGTCCATACCAGAAAACTCTTCTCTACCCCATCCCAAGCGTGTTTTTGGGGGGAGGGAAAGTTGTGCCTGTTTTCGAAATAACATACCTTTTACTCGACCTTCAAGTTATTTTCTATGATCAAATTATTTCGATAATCAACAGCATTTTGTTTTAAATTTTTTGTGATTGATAGTTTGCCACGGATGGGCAGGTATTTTTGTAAACAAATTTCGCCATTTTGGCTACACAATCGTGATGTGCAGAGGCGTAACGAAGTTAGACGGCGCCTGGGGCAATAAAAAAGTGTGGCGCCCCCATGTTCGAACCAAAGGTCTTTCGAAAGCAAATATACACTGTTTTGAAAAATTGTTTGTGACATTGTTGTGACTTTTGCCCCCCACCCGGAGTGAATCGGCGCCCGGGGAATTGTGCCCCTTGCCCCCCTCGTTACGTCTCTGGTGGTATGCAATAAATATCGGAAGATTTTCCGAAAATAAACAAATTTTAATGTTCGAAGGTCATAAAATTATATTCCATGAACATCTGCAATTTTCGAACACAATACGCCATGGATATTGCACAGAGTGACTGCCAACGAAGGTTACTGGCAGCATTTCAGGCTTCTTCGCGTAGTTTTGTATCACTTCTGTGTCTGCCCCACGAGTTTTTTCTGTGTCTACCCACGAGACGTAGACCTGCGTTTGTTTTGCTAATAATACAACTTTTCCGACATTCAACAAGTTACTTTTTCAAGGTTAGATTAGTTTGAGAATGTTTTCTGAATTGTTTTGAAGGCCGCTTCTGCGTCGGAAACGTCCCAGTAAGCCTAGGTAATGGTGACGATGCAGTTGAGCCAAAATGTGTATGCTGTACAAGGTTTTTTTTTTAGGAAAATGTTAGGTACCTGGTACGGACCTGTAGGGACCCAAATTCTCTGATTCTACGGACCCGATTTTCTCTGATTCTAGGGACCCGATGATAATTTTCTATGATTCTGGGAACCCGATTTTCAATTCTAGGGACCCCAATCAAGTCCATAAAAACTGCTATAGTTATTAACCGTGTTTGGTAAAAGAAAGTTACCTGAACAGTTGGGCTTCCATGCATATGCAGTCAGTACACATCCGGATGAACTCTTCCTTGAGCCCCCCTGCCCCTTAAAAAAATCCTGGATCCGCCTATATATATCTATGACACCAAATAAAAATAATCTTTGAAGGCCTGTGGGCGCAAAACAAAGGGAAAGGTTGTTCTGATTTAAATAAGTCAGCTGTTATCAAAAATTTTAACTGTGTTAGAAAATAAGCGTGACGAGAGCAGAGCAAAGCCATTAAATTCTTTTGAAACGTTACAACAGTTTGGATATTTTTGAAAATGTATGACATTTAACGCATTGGGAAGTAAGATGGGAGTAACCAAGGAATCGACCAGCAAATTTTAATAGGAAATGGATTTCACATCAAATTACGCATCTTCAATCCTGAAATTTGCAAGCAAAGCTTACGGGTAAATAGTTGAAAGGCTAAAGTAAGAGCAGAAAAAATAAACAATCTCAAGACTAGAATCAATATATCATAACACAAGCTCAGAAATCAGAACAACTTCACTAAATGACTGACATCAAAGAACACCAGCTGCGACAAAAAGAAACTATGACTTATAAAATCAGAAAAATTAGCAAAACATTTGCTCACAATGATTTATGAATTTGGAAAAACATTTTCTTAAATAAATAATATTACTGAAACATCTAACTGGCTGAATGTCTATGGCGAATAACTACTCAAATTTATTAATCTAACTGGTGGTCAAATGACTAACAACGCTAGAGAAAATTAGCAAAACATGCGTAGGATGCAATTATATGGAGCACTGGTGTGAGAGGCGGCGTTGCAGGTGGTGCAAGCGCACTCCCAAAACGTTTGATTTGGTGAAAATCCGGGCAAAATGTGTTGAATTTTGGACAAAGAAATGTCACCTAAAATCGAAGTGCAGACGTTTTTTTTGTCGAAGTCATGTTTTTATTTAGTTGTTTTCGGGCAAGTTAGAGGAAATTTTGGCACGTTTGGAGAAAATTTGAGCTAAAATGTTGCTTGAAGTGCTTTGATTTGAACAAATGCGCCCAACATGAAACGAAAAGCAATTGTTTAGGTCATTTTCTTTGGAGTATTTTTCGGGCAACTTTGAGTAAAACCCGTCATCCATGAGCTCGCTTTAAATGTTGCGGTGGGAGTAAGCGTGCTGCGTTGAGAGAAAAGCCAGCACACAAAGCGGAAAGCAACGTCGGACCGAGTGAAACAACACAAAACAAAGTTATCGCAATAATTATTTCACGTGGGGAAGGATCATATTCCAAATATTAATTTGCGCGTCAAGTAGATGATACCATTTATTTTCACAGATATCCAGAGAGTGAGAACTTGGTTGTTCGACAAAAGTAATGGTGTATGCTTCGTGTTAAGATGGCTTCTTTATGGTGCCATGGCTATTTGAAGAGTGCCGCGACTAGGCAATCTGGTCCTTGTCACTGTCAGTTTCACAATCGTGTTTGTTCCAAATACTGCGGTTGTTTGTTTCTAGTATAACCTGTTAAACGCTGTTTCTAAGAGAACTGTATCTCAACCATCTCTTCGTGGCACACTTAATTCGAACATTCGCGAAATTTCCTGATTGACCAACACGGAAGTCCTTTGTTGAAAATATTACATAGACTTTTCCTTATTGTGGCACTGTTACCTAACTGCAGAAACGTTTTGGGGACTGCGCTGTATTTTGATTGAATTTCAAAATTTAAATTGATTGATTTTAATGCTTTACATTAATTTCGAAAGTGTTTATAGAGTAGCTGCACGAGCGTAGTGTTTTTTATACAGCTGTAAATACTTTTTCTTCAAAAGACAAAAACCAGCATCGAGCAACCACCAAAGAGAACCCAAAGCGGACAACCGACAGAGCACCCAAATTTAACAAACCTGTGACACTGGAGGCAAATCACCCCAACCTGATATATGACCAGCGCAGCATCAGCGAAAAACTGAAAATTTTACCGCCTTGGAGAGCGTCCGCCCTGAAACTCAGGATTCTAACGCTGTTCTATGAACAAGAGTTCTTCGCAGGTTAGAAAGATAACAAGTTTCTGGTGTGAAAAGCGAACGCTATGCTAAATGTGAGCTGATAATTAAAAAAAAAACTTGAATTAGGCGAAAGTTTTTTGACAATAATTTCCTTACTTACAAAATCATTATGACGTGAAAGGGCATGAAATAAAAGTTACTGGCACTGTCTTTCAAAATATCACTATTCAAATAGTGATGAATAAAGTTCAAATTCTGCTTGTAATGTAAAAATGGAGTGATCAGCACACCGACGCAAGTGTTCAAATGAAACTGAATGTTTTCTCTACTACTTTGATGTTTTCTGAATCACTGTTGGAAACCAAAAGCCTTGGCAGTGGTTTTTACTTCAAGTGTAATTATCTTTTGTAGGTATATGTTCAAGAAAAATAATTGCCCGAAAAATCATCGTCAAAATACTGTAATTTTGAAATCTGAAATGAATACGTTTTTCAGACGATGGATCACAGGAAGATGATAAAAGTTTTATGCAGATTTTTCGACTAAAGTACAAGAAGCTTAAAGCAAATGCAACACGAAAGCTGATGCTAAAAATCAAAGCAGTTTTCAGCGACCCCGAATTTTCCGATTTCCGAAAAGAAAAGCAAGTGTGCACTACTCCCGACCTTTAACAATGTGCTGGATAAAGTGAAAACGAGAATCATTGTGACCAATCCTCTACGGCTTTTCGATCAGTACGTTGAATATTCATCTTCGTCCTGATCATTCGATTTTGAAGCACATACCTTTGTACTACATTGGCGTACGGGAAGGCATTTTGCTGGAGGGGCGGAAAAAATGTGCCCTGAAAATAACAATTGCCCTAAAAGTAAACGATTTCCCTGAAACTAACTTTTTTATTTGAATCCGAATGGGGCCTGAAATCTCTTGTAAATCTGTTCTACGCAGTTGAATTCGTGGATATCGGCTTCGTATGCAACATCAATTCGCTTATAACGTTACATTTTGTTCGGCCCCAATGGCAGCTTTTACATGCATTTCAATTCGCTTATAACGTCGATTCGGCAATTACGTTCTTTATGCAATTCCCAAGAGGTGCCGTTATAGCAAATTCTGTAGTTACCTTGTTTGTTAACTCAAGGGGATGAAGTTCCTTGCGTGTTGTGTTCTCCCAGACAAGAAACTTTACGGTAATTGCCTTTGCTGATGTCAATACGTACGCGACTTCGATGGCGCAACGCAATGGTTAAAAGCGGCGGTTTCGGATCGAAGGTCTGACTCCCTTCACCTGCCTGTGTTATTGCGTTGTTGCTGCTGTGCGCTTGAGCAAGGCACTTAAAGACGCGCACT
>Ga0210059_1000098_pt1 | contig 74409 bp, 30 predicted proteins | sample Ectturendosymbi2_FD_188042 | JGI IMG/M metagenome (GOLD analysis project Ga0210059, IMG submission 188042) | Ecteinascidia turbinata endosymbiont from Florida, USA - Sample 2 (SPAdes) (version 2) | ecosystem: Host-associated > Tunicates > Ascidians > Unclassified | place: Key West, Florida...
TAGGCTTAGGGTTTAGGCTTAGGGTTTAGGCTTAGGGTTTAGGCTTAGGGTTTAGGCTTAGGGTTTAGGCTTAGGGTTTAGGCTTAGGGTTTAGGCTTAGGGTTTAGGCTTAGGGTTTAGATTTAGGGTTTAGGTTTATAGCGGAATCATTCGAGCACAGCACAAACTTCCCTCCAGCCCGCCACCTTGTCGCAGAAACGAGCAGTGTTTCCAGCGTTTTCATCGCGCGAGGTTACCTCGGGTCAAATGCGCAAAATCGGCATCCATTTCATCATCTACCGGTTCAAACACTGAGGGTTTGAACAACTCTCTAGCTCCATCGGTCGGCAATTTATGACTTGACAAAGTCCGAACCACAGTTGTAGTTTTGCCGTCGTTATAGGGGGTTAAAGCTAATGAATCCGAACAATCAATTTGGGAGACTTAAACATCAGCTGCAATCTTCAGATCTCAAATTTGATGCATATACTCCGAAAGCGTGGTTTCGGAATTTTTTTCTCGGCAAACACCTTACGTTTACTTCGAAATCCAAAGCAAGAAAGTTTGTTTACAGTACTACTTCGGCAATAATGAATGAAAATGACAAACAGTGTGATAGGACTGCTAGACTAAGCCCTAAGAAATTGCAATATGGGTGACTTACTTGAATTGTGTTGGGCAGGCCGGTGCTGTCCATTCTGCTTGCCAAATTGACCGACCGACCCCATATGTCATACTGTGGTTTATGAGCTCCTATAACTCCAGCAACCACAGGGCCATAAGCTAGACCTGTATCAAAGCAAACAAGCAAAAGTTGGATTGCATTTTGACAAAATTTTCTGCATTAGCTAAATAATTTGCAGGCTAGCTTGATGGAACAATTACAAGTGAAATAACCCAAATTAGTTCGTTTAATTAGCACGTTTCAAGTATCATGCATCGTAAAGTGCAACTTGAAAAGCAGTCAGTAATGTACGTGCAGTTTTTCATGAAACTTTTTCAGTGGAACAAAAAGCAAGCTCTGAAGCTGGCCCGTCTTAACTCTTTGTACAATTTTCTTTTCTAGTTGGTCTTAACAAGAAACGCATTTATTCAGCTATTTCATGCTGTGACGAAATATTGAACGTTGCATTTTATCCTGCATTTCACCAATTTTTGTCAACACTGATACAATCAATTTATTTGTAAGCCACATCTTGGTAACGATAAGTGTAATTTTACTCAAAAAGACTGAAATATTATGTACACAAATGCACTCTGGCATTTTAAGTGTTTTTAGATACACCTAAGACGATTGACAGAACTAACCACAACCTACTATTAGAAAAACCAATTAAACACATAACCTTTGTGCACGGTAAGAGATTGGGTTGGTTGGGATAAAAACCAGACCATACAAAAGAGGTGGGGTCACTTGCTTTTCAGACCCCTTCACTGTAATGAACAACTTTAGAGAAGAGGAAAGTTTTGAGTCCATCTTTATTCGCTGTTTGTCTTGATAAACTCTCAGTTCATCTGAGCTCAAACAACCACAGTGGGATGCATTGTTCGAATTATGATTGTGGACCAGCTGCTATGTACTGGCGATTTATGGTTGATTTACCCCAACATCGGCCGACATGAATATCTGCTCTGTGTTGCTGAACATAAAAATGTCCATAGCTGCAATAACACAGTTGGTTTATTTTTTTCTCCTCAAAAGCATAAACACCCTGCATCACCAAATGCATAATAAAAAGGTGTGCATGCCGTGCTTTCTGAACAACTTAAATTTCTTCGTTTACTACTTCATGCCTCTGAATGATGGCGAAGAAGTTCAGAGAAAAGTGAGGTCTAGAAATTAGCAGCAAACAGGCTCAGAGGCATTTTTGCTCAGTACAGTGAAAAATGCTTTGTTTCGTGCCTGTTGTGCACCAATATATGGTTGTCAATTGTGGAACAAGTAACCTACACATGATCTAGCATTAAACGACTGCGCATAGCCCGTAACATTGCCTGTCGAGTTTTATGTAACATCCCCCAAATAATAAGCGATCATCAGTATCAAGTTCACTACTTTGTCACAATATTTCATGACTTGATAAGAAACAATTTGTTTGCACTTGTTCAACGATATGCATCCTTACCTACAGTAACGTTTATATCCGCTCATTTTGAAGGTCTGATGCTTCCGTGCCCTAATGAGTGAATGCAGTAGTTGCTAATGCGATTTTTAGTGTTTTTACCTTTTTAGTATTGATTGCGCGTATCAATTAACACCTCCTTTGTATTTTGTTATGATTAAGTATTTTTGTTCTTGTGTGGTACTGCCAACCTTATTGATATGGACCTTGAGTCTGAGTGAAACACAATGCATATAATAGGGAGATTGCCGTATGAGAAACTAAAGCATTTACTTACTAGCAAGGTTTTCTGAAAATGTAATAAAAAATATAGCTGTACTCACCAATCCTAAGCTTGAAATTGTTGGCTGAATGTACGTTTACATCAGCGATAACTCTTTTCAAAAGTAATGCCAGGTGGGCTAACATGCAAAGGTGGCTAACATTTTGAGCGGAGAGGTTGTCCGCACCCTGTGAGCCATCATCACATGCTGCAGGCCTGAAATAAATACAGCTGCTTAAACAACAGACAAACCGCATTAGCTCGCCCTGAATTACAGTTCGCTTGACCGAATATTAACATCGAAATCCCTGTTAGGTTATATAAATGTCCATCGGGCCAAGTGCTATAACCACAAAAAAAGGCGTCTATATACTTTACCAAGCTTCTGTACAAAGTCTATTGATCAGGTTTGATTGTCTGATATCGTAGGGATTAGGGTGATGAATAACTGTTCCAAGACATCATTAATCCACATGTTAAGGTTTTCCTCGACTGATAAGGTGTGGAAGATGGTAATCAAAAGCTGAGATCAGAGCTACACTGCACAATGGTGTTTTGTATCTGCCCGGGATTGTTGCTCACGTCCGGTGTGGCAGAGAGCGCCACTTGCCAAAGGGGTTTTCGCGAGTTTAATCCTCAATTTGACGAGCTACTGCATCAAAATTAATCGATTTGACGAGTCCGTCTAATGGATTTCGCAACTTTGGGTCGTATGCAACCAGTTTGGTTTCCGTTAAAACTTGCTCATCATCTGCAAAAACCTGATAGACCCAGTGATGTTGTTTACCAGAATGGCTAACGCGACGGTGGACTTCTTTTATTGCAGAGGTTTAGACAGACAAATGCCGAAAGAAAAATTTTGGTGTATATGAAACAAGCAAAATAAAAACCGTGCTTTGCTTAAAATACATGAATCCAGAAATTTGAGGAACCAATATAAAAAGCTTCAAAACCTATAACTCAATAGCTTTTTCAAATCAAAATGTTTTTTTACTTTGCATATAATAAAAGTGAACTGTAAAAGCTGTTAGCACGATCCTAAAAATTTTATTTCAGCTTATTTATTCACGTGAAATCTATTTGAAAGATTTTTCGTCCTTTGTAAGCTGTTGCAATATCACCTTGTATGGTTGTCGTTCGTCGAATCTTCTTGAAAATTTGCGGCTTCGTTAATGTCAAGGTCCTGTAAGGCCTCAGGCCCACCATTCCTGGAAAGAGGATAGCGGGCTTTGTGAGGGGTCAAACCGGATGCAGCCATGTAAGTGCCTCCGATGGTTTTGATTTTTTCCAGACAACGAAAGCATTCTTGGCTAATAAGCTGAAGATAGCAACAAAATTTTTGAAATGAGATAAATATGGAAGAAGCGGAAATGAAAGAGAAAAACGTATGGCAAAGAAAGTAACACCTGCAACGCTGGTGAAACAGTAAACGTCTTCAAATGACTTAAATCTTTGTACAAATTACACGTTTATCATCCTGTCTGAAGACAGGAAAGAAAATTTGCCACTTATATACAAATCAAAATGTGGTAAACATGGATTGTAAAACACTGAGAAAAAAGCAAAAACTATCACATAAAGCAGAATAAAGTGTTTTTGTAATATTTAACATTCCTGGGAAGCGATTGGCATGACATGCACATCAAGTTGCTACTCACGTTATCAAAATCGAATATAATTTCATTAAGTAATTTCATGCATTGTATTCCTTGCTCGTTTTCTTCCATCTGTGAATAATAGGTGGAGAAATTGACGATGGAGGCGAACATGATGCCAACACAACAGTGCGCTTGGGAGTAAAGCTCCTGTAACAAAAAATTGCGTTCTCAGTAAAAACCTGCTGATTTTCAGTTTGCGACGAATCACGAATACTGGAAATACTTAATCCATGCACTAGATCAGAGGTCGGCAACCATTTGGTAAATGTGTTCCGATTTAAGGTTTCAAATCATTCAGTGTGTCAACTAAATCCGTATTTTTGTACAAAAGGTCAATAATACTTCTTGTGAATCATAACAAAATTGATATGTAAAACTTGGAGCTTCTGTGTGCCATTGGAAATGGCTTGGCGTGCCAAATTTGGCACGCGTGCCGCAGGTTGCCGACCCCTGCACTAGATGCTTGTACAGAGGGCTAATGGCAGCAACATTAATCAGATGACATGCGCTGAAGGCCTTGCACTTTTAAAGCTGTGCACTTTTTAAAGCTGTGCTGGTATGATTTCAGTGCAAGTCAGCAGTTCGTATTTATTCTACATGCCACACCAACCATCCGTTAAACATGGCGAAGAATTAGTATGGAAAATATTGTTTGTGAACTTGGATGCAGAGGATCGATACACAAGCAAGGTTTCATTATCCGTTCAAATTTTGTTTGAATTTGAAACATTCACTTTAAAACATAAAAAGTACTAGATAATGACAAATCACAGTACTTACATTTCAGTTGAGGGAATAAACCAATTTCACTAGCAACGATCTGTGACACTTTTGTACAAGGTGCTATGCTATGTTTTTTACATAAGACAAGCGTAGGAAAGATGATAAGGACAAATGCTCCTCGAACTTTACAGTGCATATTAGTTTTTTACTGGTTGAAGTTGTTAATCAGGGAGTGTTCAGGAATTTTGATAGCTTTTGTATGAATCTCATCTAGATGAATACGCGTGGGTTCAGTTGTCTACGTGCAGATACTGTAAAACTATTTCAAGCATAGGCAAGCAAGATAAATTTCAGAGGAGAAAACTACTACACCAGTTTAACGATTGATCGAACTGACTTGTAATGACATAAGACAGTGCTTTTCAAAATCCACGAAACGAAAAATTTCTCGCGCATTTTAAACCTCTCACAGAAATGTGATTTTTAAAACAAGCTTCGGCTTATGCCAAATCCAAATAATGACTGGGCACATTCGAGTTGACCTTGACAAATCAAAACTCACCTCGTTAATTCTATTTTGTCCAAGAAAGTGATGAGCCACGTGTTCTGGCAAAATATTGCGAAGCAGTTGGTAGTTGTGCGCCTTTACGCCCTTCATGCCTTTCACTTCTTCTTTCGCCTTGATGTAAAAATGTAGAAGACAATGTTTAAACTTCGTACTGACTACAAAAAGAACGAAAGTTTCATAACACGCGCTTTGTACTCTCTTTAGAGCAAGGCCAAAACTCTGAAATAAATATAAACTTGGGGACAAAACTTCCATCCAGTGAAAACAAATTTTTGCCACTAGCCAGCATATTCAAATTTTGTGCCGCACTTCACCAGTTCGCTAAATTTTGTTGTTGTACGTGAAGACCGGTATACATGCGTCAGTACAGAAGTCACACATTCCTGCAAACTGCAACCGACACTGCATTACACGTTTCCTGATGCAACGGAGCATTGGCTGTTATGAACTGTTTCTTTCGTTCATCGAAATGTTAAATCACGAAATAGCGTAAAGATGCAGACGGTGGTATATATAGAGAATAGGGAGCAGCAAGGTGCAGTTGCTCCTCGAGCGTAAAAGCAAGTGGTGGCACATGTAGACACGGTGAAAACGATGCCGTTTCCAGGAGGATAAGAAGGCTTAAGGCCGAATGAGGACCCGGAATTATTGGCGGCTGCGGCTAGAGGAAAACACTTCACAAGCTGGTTACAAAATCTGACAGTGCCTTCGAAGCTATATTCGCAGTGTGATCATTTTGACATTATACAATTGTTTAATTGGCCGCTTGTATGATGAACAAGGGAGTGTCTTGAATATTTTGAAAATGACCAACGCCAACAATGCAAACGAGCTTACGAGTGCAGGTATGTGAGGAAATTGTCGATTAGTTACATTGCGGTGTAGTTTCAGCAGCTATTTTTCGTTACATGTACCAGAAACAGATATGGTCAAGCTTTTTCATGGGAATACCGCGAGACAGGGGGCTTGAAATATTATTAGTACCATGTCACATCGTAAGTAATTTAAACGCTATTTAGCAGGAATCTTCTGAAATTGAATAGGATTATCATGTTGACACTACAGCACGTATCAGACGAATAGGCTCAGTACCATGTCGTAGTAATTCAAGGCTTCCGAAAATAAGTTTGTCGGGTCATTTTGCAGTAACAACTACAATAGGGTCATTCAATTTCCATCGGCCTCCACTGGGGGATTTGAGCTGCTTTAGCCACGGCTCTGTGGAGGCTACCGCTAGGCTTAGACATGCACATGATATAATGCAGCTCGTATTCTAGTTTGCTGGAAATCCCACGGGATGAGATAGCCACAATTTGCCATGAGATGAGACAGAAAAACGTGTCCCAAGGACACTCCTGGATATACTGTAATACCTTGTAGTTGGGTAAAAATATAAATACCTACGCTATGAAGAGGTGTTGCTGAAAAGCGAACGCAGAAAGCTGTAAGTGAATGGCTTTTTCTGCCATTCATTTACCCTTAAGATCTATGCGCATTTGTAATGCTTTTGACGCCTTTTATGTCCGAATTCCGTTTTCAGATCGAAAGTTGGTAGCTGAAATTTTTTGAAAGGAGAGCGTCGAGGAATAGGTTGAAGACGCAGTCGGTTTGTCAGACGCCAAATCTCAGCATACCTGATCCCAGGTATTTCCGCCGTTCTCATGCCAAAAAAAACGCTGCAAACATTGTAGAGCTTGCTAGATGCGAAAGGTTTATGACAACCCGGGAAGAATTTCATTTCAGCTGAGTTTATACTTTCTGTGCCGCGCCCAGATCCTTGCAGATCTGAGCACCTAACTCACCAAGAGAGACCGGTTGCGATCCAGCACTCCATGCGCAACTCTGTTGATAATCCTGCAACTCTTTCCCACGCATATGCAGCACCACAAGTTGAAACTGGACAGGCACAAAGCTTATTCAACTGTTGATGGGCATCGACTCGATAACCCTCCGGTTTCCTCGATGACCTGGCGTCCTTGCACTAATTTGCTTTTTCTTGTTGCAATGTTAATTATCGCCAAATGAAATCAACTCAACTAGACTTGTTCAAGGAACGAGAAAGTTCGAAAGAACTTACTCGGTCACGTCCAAGCTGCACGAGCTACTACGAAGATGTCTACGAGAGCAAGTACTAAACTAGCTTGCTCAGTGCTGTTTGATTTCTTGTCCTCACGGCATGGTTACAAAACGCTAGCCAGTGGTGTGTTGAAGGGGAGACGAGCGAGGAACCTGCCTCGGCCCACTCTATTTTAGGCCCCCTCGAGGTGTTTCGCGCGTATATTTTTCTTATTTGTGGTAAAAAAACTTGTTATCCACTCAAATAATATACTCCGAAGCAGATCATAAGTAAGTACTCTGCTTTCACAGAGGCCCCCACTAGTGACTGTAACGTGACAGTACTCTGCTTTGAAAGGGTCCCCAACAGCAACTATAATGCGTTAAAGTACTCTGCTTTCAAAAGGGCCCCCAACAGCAACTGTAATGTGTAAGTGTTTTGCTTTTCAAAAGGGCTCTCAACAGCAACTGCAATGCTTAAATACTCTGCTTTCAAAGGGGCCCCCAGTAGCAACTGTTATCAGTGCCGGGTTAAGGTAGCGCGGGGCCAGTAGCATATTAACAGCGCGGGGCCCTAAGTTAAACACACACTTGAACAAGCGAACAACTGTTAAATCATAAATTCAGTAGCCATTCATGTGACTACCATCAGGCATACTGAATTTCGTAAAAATGTAATACTGTACATGGTGCTAAATAGCAACTGGTGGACTTCATGCGCCACCTATCTTTTTACCAAACACGTATATATGTATCTTTTTACCTAGAAGAAATACATTACTTTACAACTCACAAACATAGTACAGAGACAGAAATTAATGCTTCCAGACTCATCAACAAATTTTATCGTTGCTATGCCTAGACAGTGTAGTCCCAGTGTACCTGTCGAAGACTCGAAGTCGATATGTCAAAAACAGTAAGCCATTTGCATTCTGTAGGTTTTGCCAATAACGAATTTGCTGATGATACTGGTAGTGTCTATTTCACATAGAAGTCCATGCTCTATGCTCTTTAGAATCAGGCTATTCAGCTTGTTTTGTCTAATGGTGCTCCTTCGTTGATTCTACCAACTTACGTTTAGAAAAAGACCGTTCTCCACTGCAGTTAGTCAACACGAGAGTTACCATTTGCGCAAATCATTTCCCACATTTTAAAAGAAGACTTCTAGTACAATAACAATTTCAAATGCCATTCATAGCACTACAATCAAGCATTATCTCGAAATTGCTGCAACTTGGCCTCATTGCTTGAGTGGTCCCATAATATTGCAAATAACTGTAAAATACTTTAATTTGCAAATTACAGTAGTCTAATATAACAGCACTCAATTGAAAACCTTTGCTTAATTGCTTATGGCAAATTTGTCAAAAGAACGACTTGTTGGACTGCAAAAACTCTGTCCAGGGTAGATATTAGGGGAGGTACACGAAGCGGTGGCCTCGCGCCCCTCTTTTTCAGAGATGCCGTGATGGTCCCCTCTGAGAGTTTCGCACTTACTTTTCGATTGTTTTGTTAAAAAGCTTGTTGATCACTATGCAGCCACAATTAATAAGCTCTGAAGCAAATCGTATGTTTGTCAAAAGAAAGCAAACATTGTATGCAAATGCACCAAAAAGGACCCCTCAACAACTTTAATGTGTAGACAAAGAAGAATTTAAAATCAAATGACTCATGTGAAATGGACTTTCACGCAGAAGTAAATTCTCAGACAAAAAATTTTAACTTGCTTTCAGGGAATAAAGTTTCTGCATAGCATGTGTAAAATATAGGACCCCTTTTCTGAGAGTTTCCCTCGGGCACCTTCTAATACCTACCCTTGCATATAATAACGAACAATTTCAACACCAAAGACCGCGGGGCCCCTAGCAATTGCTACATGTGCTATTGTTAATCCGGCACTGACTGCAATGTGTAAGTACCCCGCTTTCCAAGGGCCCCCACACCTGCAATTGTAATATGGAAGTGCTCTGCTTTCTAAGGGGCCGCCAACAACAACTGTAAAACTAAAGAAGTGGGGGGCGATGCCAGCTTGCTACCGCTTAAATTTTATGTGTTGCGAATTTTGTCTTCCCAAATTTCAGTGTCCCGACCCGTATCCAGGTTTTAAGGTTTGGAAGGGAAAAATAAATATTTAGGGGGGCAATATTTTAGTTTTATTGTATGTTTAAAACAAATTATTTTATTAATTTTCAACGATTAACCGGGTAGCATATTGCCAGTTGTCTGTTTTCAGTCTGATCACACAAGATTTTTGATTGCATGTAATGTGCTGTGGGAAGCCAAGCAGGAGAGGAAGACTCTGGCGCCTTCCTCAAATTTTCAACAACGATGACCTTTTACAGAAAAGAGTATCCACACAAAAATTAGGAAATTTGTTTAGTTATGCACTTTTCTCCGGAAACAACAAAGTAAACCAACGTGAAAAATTTTTGCTTGAGCTTCAAGACATTTTTCTGACTACGCGCCAGTGCTTGATGCCTGTTTGCCGCATTTGATTCAGTAAAAACTTTATTTGATGTTTGCCTAATGCACTGTTAACTTTTTTGAAAAACACAACAATATTTTGGCATAAACAACAAAACTGAACCAAATTTATTCGTCTCAGTATTTAAAGACACTGGTACGAAAGAAACTCCGTCTGATTTCTCACAAGAGTCGCAACACTGCACGAGATTGCGCGCTCAGCAGCAAGTACAAGGGTGACACAAAAAAATGGTCATCACCTAAACTTGAATAACTTTTGAAATAATTAATCAATTCTTTTGTTTTTCAGATTTACCAAGTAGAATTAATGTTCTAAGAGTCTACCAAATTTGATCTTCGAGATGCCATGGACTACTGAGCAAAAGATGTTTATATTTGAGGCATATTTCCGGCAGAAGTCTATCCACGCAGCTCAATTGAAATTCAAAGAACGGTTCGGATGTCGTGAATTTCCTGTCCACTCAATGATCTACAGATGGGTCAACAGGTTGAGAACCCCAGAACCCGTGGGACTGTGCATAACCTCAATCGCAAAGACACTAACAGACAATCACACTCTGGACGACCGAAATCATCAAAGACACCACACAACGTTGCTGCTGTCAGAGACTCTGTTGTCCACAGCCCAAGCAAGTCTGTCCTCGGTGTTGTGACAATCAACACCGAGCGATATGTCCAGGTGCTTGGGAAGTTCTGGACAGCACTTGGTCGACACAGAGGGGTCGTTAGGGTCCTCCAGTGGTTCCAGCAAGATGGTGCCACCCCCACTCCTCAAACGAATCGTTGGCATGGCTACAGCAGCGTTTCCCTGACCGACTGATCAGCCGCAGATGTGACCCGCAGTGGTCGCCGCGTTCACCGGACTTGAACCCAGGGATGTGGAAGCGGCTATTTCGTCAATCGCTTCCGCTTCCACAAATATCGTTTCCGCTTCCAACAGAGCCTGGACTCTATCAGAACCTGGACTCTAACAGAGCCTGGACTCTATCTCATCTATAAACTTGCTGACAAGCATGACTATCAAAACCAGCAGTTTTCGATTTACAAGGGCACATTACTACTTAAAATGTTCGCATAAGTTAGTATCTCTCAGCACGGTACTGCTAGTCTGCTCTTGCAAAAAACACAACCTAGAAAACTGTCTTCAACACATCAATACAAACAGCACTTACAACAACCTGACCTTAGCCTAACAAATATCAAGCTAAATTGCATAGCGTAGCGTTTAAGGTAGTGGTTCTTAAACTTTTGTGCACGTTGACCCCCAATTAAAGTATACAATTTTCTGTAGACCCCGTGGCCTAGACCAACACTTACTAATACAAGGAAAGTAGCCTATGTGTCAAAATAAATTTGAGTGCTTTTTACTTGAAATGTATTATAAAATAGTAAACAATCCGAAATATGCTTAGAACTTAGGGCCATTCAGTGCCCCCCATTCGTGCCCGTAACTATTTATCGACCCCTTGTATGGTCCAATTTACCCCTGGGGGTCGATATCGCCCACTTTGAGAACCACTGGTTTAAGGTTTCTTCAAAGCGCATTGATTGTCATGCATTATTACGTCATAATAATGCTTTGAGCAAAATTCAAGAACGCAAGGTTTTGGACAAACTTTTTACATCTTTAATAAAATGTTAAAAGCTTTTTAGACTGAGTTGGCAAACACATATGTACAGTAATACCTAAGTTAAGTTCGCACCCGTTTAAGTTCGCATCCCAGTTAAGTTCGCACGAAGTTATGAACAAATCTGGATTCACCTTTTTCAGCAATTTATTAGTATTTATAGCAAATCATACGTGACACTTGGTCATAAAAAATGTTAAACACGAAACATTATGTTGCTAAAGTTCACGATTTCATATAGTTGTTCAGCAAGTTCGTTTGCTATCAAAATGCTGAGTGAAGGTGGAAGGGGCAGTTTGCTCGATGCATGTTACCAATCCAAAGAAATAAATTACTATCCAGCTCTGTTAATCTGCGGACAGACGCTCTAACGTTTTGTTTGTGTGTGTCTTCAGACATTAGGGCAAATAACGTTTGCACATAACTTCCTCTTCGCACAGACTTTCCTACAGCAGCCTCACTCCGTACTGTCGTGCGATGTTTCGTTAAATTGGATCAGTTGGATGATTTGACTCAAAATGTCTTAGTTAAACGCTTGGCTTTGCCTAACATTGTTTGCAGTGATGCCAGGTTATTTTGCAAAAACAAGCAAGTAAATTTGAAAAACAAGCCAAAAATCGGTAATTAAACCGTAGAACAAGCCCAACATGCGTTGGCAGGAAAATTCAACAAAACGAAAAATCAGCAAGAAAATCAAATAAAAAAGTAGGGAGGAAAATACGAAAAAACAAGCCCTAAATGATCAAATTTTCATAAAAACACGCCCAATATGCCGTAAGCAGTAAATTAAAACAGCAAAAGTGCTATAAAATGCAAAAAAAACAGTTTGCAAAAGAGAAATCTGCGAAAAACAAGCAATCCGCAAGTCTTCAAAAAAAAACCCGTAAATCCACAAAAAACAAGCCGGAATTCGCGGGAAAACCGCAAGGTTGGCAATACTGATTGTTTGTGAAGTGATTAGCATAATGTAAGTGAATACTATAGTTACCCGGTGTGGACCTGTAGGGACCCGACTTCTCTGATTCTAGGGACCCGATTTTCTCCGATTTTAGGGACCCAATGATAATTTTTTCTAATTCTAGGAACCCGATTTTCAATTCTATGGACCCGAATCGGGTCCCTAAAACACCTTAAAAAACCCTGACTATATGTCTTGCTGAAAAGAATAGTTAGCTTCAGTCAAAACAGCAATCAGTCTCCGAACATTAGCCCTAATGATCAGCATCTGTTTTCTAAGCAGGGCCGTCGCCTGCAGGGGGGCAGTGGTGCCCGGCCCCCCATTTGAAATTGGTGCCCCCCATTTCACGTTTGGCCCCCAGTTGCTACATACATCCAATACTGTATTTTAAAAATGTGGCCCCCCCTTCTGGCTTTTGGCCCCTCCTGGTTTTTGCCCCCCCTGCTGCTAAATACTGGCGACGGGCCTGTTGCTAAGGCAGTTAAAAGCACAACTGCTAAGTTCCCACCTGCCACATAAGTTCGCACAAACAGCTCAGATGCAAGTTGCGAACATAACCGGGAGATTGCTGTACTTTCAAACTGTTACCATTTTAGCAGACAGCAGCCAGGTTTGAAAAGTCAGCCTCCGATAAAATCGGTAAGCTGCACGATGACTTGGCCTTTTATGAAGAACGCTATAGATGCTAGTTATGCTTTATCTCGTTCTCTCGCGCTACTGACATCGCACGTTCATTCTGACTTAAGTGCAACTTCACAGTTTAATCCACATTGGAAAATGGACAAAATTTTTTCGCCAAGTTACTTTTCAAGTCAAATAACCTATGTGGAAGCGGAAGCGGTAGAATTTTCGCGCTTCTGCTTCCGCTTCCACAGAAGAAGGATCGCTTCCACCGCTTCCGCTTCCGCATTCCTGCTTGAACCCCCCAGATTTTTATCTGTGGGGATACCTTAAGGACAGGGTGTTTGGCAACAACCCCCAGACTATCCCTGACCTGAAGACTGCAATCACAGCCGCAATAAGAGCGATCCCAAGGGAGGAATGCGGGAGTGTCATCGAGAACTTTGCCCGACGGATCCAAATGTGCCTGCAGCGCCGGGGAGCTCATTTGGAGCACATTTTTGAGCGCCAGTGAAACAAAGAGTTTTGTAATACAGACTTGACTCTTTGGAGATGTCTGCTACACAGGCTTGACCTAATGTAGCTGAAGTTTTGTGTCAATCTAAATAAAAGTTTGGAAGTTATTCGATTTTTGGTTATGACCGTTTTTTGTGTCACCCTGTATATGGTGGGAAAAGCTGCTTTTTACTTCGAAAACCATTTCGAAAACGGGTCCAAATTCATACGGATGCTTTCATTCGAAAGCACATCAGGAAGCTTTGAATGCTTTTCACAATAGTAGCTTCAGCATCGAGAAGATCTCAACTGATACTTTTGGTAGTTGAATTGACTAAAGAGCGAAGAGGTTGTAATTCTTCCCTTGTCGAGAAAGCTATTCGATGCTGGTAAAAGAGCACGCAAAGCTTTTACGAGAGACATATTAAACTACGAAAACCGGTGGGTGAATTCGCTCTCAATAGGATTCAAAGATGTCAAGTAAGATGCTTTCCAATTCAAACTCTCACTTTCATTGTGAATTCCCATGTGTTCTGTTATGAATGACGCCCTCTCTGAATTGAGATGAAACTGACTTTATGAGCTTGTTTGGAGGGTGGGATAACTGTACTGGAAGCTTCTGCAGCATTTTTTCAAACTCTGCGTCGTTTCTTAATTTTCCAATCTCTGTGATAGTAGATTTGATAACATCGTAACCTGCAACTAAACTGCTAGATCGCTGTTGCAAGATTTTGTCTGCTGGATCGAGGAGATTAAAATCAAGTTCATCACTTCGCTTGAATTGCCGCTTGCTTATTGCTGCAAGCAATTAGACACAGAATGCCAGACACAGAATTCCCTAACCTTTTTTTGATCAACTTCTAATTCGCGTACATTATCCTACTGGGTTTGGTTTGGCTATTACAAGAAATTCTGTTTGACTACAAGCAAGGCTAAGACCAACGTTCCCTCTAAGGTGCGCAAATGCGCTGTACCACCAAACCATTTGCGTAGTGAAATTTCATTCTCGTGTACTTGCAACATTCCAAAACGTTGGAAAAGTAGGGAAAAAAGAGGAACTATTTGAAGTAATTGTGTAGGCCCTACTTTGTTCGTATTTTCACAATTCACAAAACTTTATACCTATTCTAAATTCTAATAATTCACCAAATATGTGATTCATGTAGAATTCTGGTAGCTCAGCTTTAAAATAAACATGCTCACTAAAAACAACGTTTGCTAAATTTTCTTAGAGAGAACACTGGGTTAAGACTCAGTGGCGATTCTAAGGGGGGGCTGGGTGGGCCATGGCCGCCCACAGATTTTTGTTTGGCCCCCCGTTTGGCCCCCCAGGTTTTTTCTTAATTTCCCGTTTAAGTTCGTTTGGTTGACATATGCAGGGTTGCTAAATGCGTTTTGTAAAAATACCGGCCATTTTGTCAACAGCGTAAGCTTTGTCGTAATTCGTAAGCGGCACAGGAAAAACAGAGACAATCAGTATTGTTAAAGCCACAATTAATAATTTGCCCGTATTTTGGCTGATTCGTTACATTTCGGTGTATGTGTGACGTGACAATCGCACCAAGGATTGCGTCAACAGCAGCAAATAAACTTCGTTGAAGAAACTGTCCTGACAAGATTCACTGCAAGAGTCATTATGATTTGAGAAATTCTTCATTATTTCTTTTTGCAGTTACGGCAAATGATTTCTTTTCGCAATACCGGCTTCACACACTGCTTTTCAAAATACTGGCCTTTTGAGGGCCTCTGCTAAATTGGCAGTAAAATACCGGTAAGGCCGGTCAAATACCGGCCATCCTGACAACCCTAGACATATGCTGTAGATAACTTTCGGCCAGCAATATTTTAAACGATAATTGAGAAAACCTCGAGCCTGCATTCAATATTTCCCAAATGCATGATAAGCTGTGTTGTTGTTTTTGACGGTCGGGTAACTAGAGTTGTTTATAACGACACACATCAGCGGTTGCTCGGTTCAGGCGTGAAATTTAGTCAGACAGTGGTCGTAGTGTTGAAAAATTCATTTCGAACCTAAGAAACAGTCACAGAAGTGGAAGTTTGATCTTTCGTGCATTTCAGTGTGAGATGGAGCTGGATTATATTACTGTCAGCAGATTGTTGCTTGTCCCAGTAGCAACAGGTTTGTGAAAGCCTTAGGAATTGATTTCAGTAAATTTATCTCAATTTATCCTGGCTGCAATATTGCATTCGGCTGCCTTGTGTATACGACTCCGAAACATCTTACGTAAGTGGTTCGGGAGTCGTGACTACAGTTTTAACTCTACCCACATGTCCTGCAACGTCACAGAATTTTGTACGGATTTTCTGTAATGATTCAGAAGCAATTCTTTCGCGTATTTCAGCTCTTTGCCCCGGAGGTCAAACATTTCCATCAGAAACACACTTGAAAGAATTCACAAATCATATTCAATTAGTGAAAATGATTTGAAATGTGAAATGACAAATACTTTGCTTCAGAAAGAGTCGAAGCTGCGTATATCGCTCGAAAAATTTTTGTCATTTATAACTACTTATAAAGCTGCGTTTGATTGTTCCTGGCAGCTGTAGCTCTTCCCCTCACCAGTGCTTCATGTGAGAGAAATTTTTCAAAAATGAAATTAGTGAAAACATTTCACAAAAATTCCATGACCAGTAAAAAATTGGGTAATATCGATATGCTTTAAATTGAAAGGCATCAGGTGAAAAACAGATTTAGATGATTTCGCTGATGAATTTGACAGTCGACATGATAAACGAAGGATTAAGTTACGTTGAGGTGATGATGATATAAAATTATAACGTAGCCTGTGCAGGGATCTGTGTGAGATTTATGTTGCTCATTGTTTATTTGTCTGAATCTTTTTAGGTTTAGAGTTAGTGCGTGTTTCGCTTATGACAAGACAGTCATAAATAAACGCATGGTTGAAAAGTCAGCTTTTGAGGATTAGTCATGGGAAAATTCAGTGTGGATAATAAAATGAAAAACTTTGTTGGGAATATTCTGCAAAATACGTTTTACGCCTACTGTTACAACTTGCTATCACGCCGATGCACACCTATCTGCGGCCGAAACCTCGCTGCTGTTAACTGCATACTGCATTGAATAGTCCTCACCCTATCCACGCTGCACACTCGTAATAGTAGTTGCATAACATTGTTGTGGTTACACCACAGTCACAAAATGTACATAAGATACCACAAAAACAGATTAGCCAGTAGTCACCAAACCGTTGGAAGATGGTTTATTTTTATGTGCTTTGTAATAAGGATATTTTGACAAAACTAGTTGACTATCAACAGCCTACTTGTCTCTGTGTCAAGATGGAATTCGTGGTTGGAACCATTTTGTTTTCATGTGAATTGTGTTCACTTTCTGAAGTCGCTTTCTTTCATGTGGGGCCGGTACAATTGTGTACAGAAAATTGTGTTTCGATTTTCATGAGCAGTGCTGTGCAAGTTGCATGGTTAGCACATAATTTTCGACATAGCAGTACACGTGTGTGATTGCATCCACGTGGCGTTTAGGTGTCTCTAGTGAATAATAACGCCAGTTCATCTTTAATGATATTCACAAGCCAATGTTGGGTTTGATAGGGTTAATCATAGCAATTTAACCTTCAAAACAATGAAAAATCACCATGTAAGATAGACATTTATGTTGCCCCCTCTACTTTTACCTTGGCCCCGCAGCGGCTCCCCCACTTTTATCATTCTAGAATCGCCACTGTTAAGACTTTATATTATGACATTACAATAGCCAGCTTGTTAGTGTCATGGCGTTGTTCACGCTAACAGAGAGACTGCGGAAATTATTTTGAAAGACAGTCTTCAGTGACTGTGACGTCACAAATAGAAATTGTTACCAGTGTGGACGTTCCTTAGTACAAGTTATGTTATAACAACGAGGTTAGCTTTTTATGCAACGTGCGGTGGTGTTGCAAGTTGGCGTAACGATCAAACAGATTAAAAACGAGCATTTGCAAAATTTGTTAGTTTTTCGAGTTTGAATCATTTGGGGGGACACAAAAAAAATTGGGAGGGCTTTGCCCTTGAATGCTCCCCCTGGCTACGGGCCTGTTTTAAAGTTGTGTGTCATGAATACCCTAGTCTCAGGAACGCATCCTTAGGTGTCCCGCATATCCCCTAGGCTTGATCGAAAGGTATTATCACGGTTGGCTGAGTATGATAACGTCATCAGAAGGCCCCGTTTCGGCTTTGCCTCGGGCCCCCAAGCACTAAGTCTACCATTGTGTAAAGCATCACATTATCCTTGAAACAGAACTGCAATGATCAACGTCAAGATCAACCGTAAAGAAGACTGTTCTTAGCTGTCAATGACATAGGAACTTCCAACTATAATTCCAGACCCGCAGTTTGGAAGTTTTTTTACCAAGAAGAATAAACGACTCAGCCACAATGACTTGGGTCTACGCAGTACAAACAGCATAACTTAACTTTGCCAAAAATTTTTTCCAAAGTGAAAGCAACTTGTGAAATTTCGCAACGGTTTGGATATTTGTTACAAATAAACAAAATTCAGTCAAAGGTTTTGTTATTCGTTTTTCACGACACTAAAACAAAAAACATAGTGCGTAGTCCAGCTGAAAGCCCATCGAATCAGCTTGATCAAAGAGCAAACAAAAACGAATAATTTTTGTCTAGACTTCAGTGTCGTTTGTCAGGTTTTACTGCATGTATATTGGAGGTACCGTGATAGAGCTATTCAAGTAGTGGTCGTTTAGACAGTGCATTGAGCGAAGTTGTTGCTTATTGCTGAACATGTTTGGTTGCTCTTCCGACATGTCGCAGAGTGGATACTGCTAACATGGCCTTTGATTGGTGCACGGATGATGACAAATGAGATGATGAGGAATAGAAACATGAATCATATCACGACGTAGTTGTACCTGCTAATGTCAGGCGATACACCAGTAGAGCAGCAGTTCAGACGAAGAGAGTTGTGAGAACAGCAGTCCCGTGTGCCATTTACGAACCTCCGGCTTATAGCAAGTTGGGCACGTGTGCCCTGTGTTGTGCACCCCTGCACTATAACATGTAGTTGTTTGACGACGGAAAGAAAACTCCAGATCACTATATTGTGGTTCGGGATCACGTTTCTTATAACTCGCCGGCCGATTGCGCTAGTGAAACAATGAAGGTATCTTTGGCTGAGGATTTTGATGTACTTTCCGTTGCAAAAAATATGTTCTTTGGCATTTAATATTTTCGTGTAAGGCACTTATGACGTCACGATGGCGTCATGTGGTCACACACCTGTAACACATCCAAGTGACGTCACACATGCGCAGAATTGATATCATAAGATTTGCTGTGCAGTATCCTTTCCAACAATGTCTAATATTTTGATGCTTCTAATAATGGGCTATGCTCAGAAAGGTCTAGACATGTCACTATATAGTGGCTCTGCGGTCCCCAAAGGGTTGAAAACGCAGAGGAGAGGATCTGCTGAAGTGGTTCCTAACCTTGTTGGAGGTGCTGTGACCCGCCATTTTCATTCGTGCATTCACTGGGTCGTTCTTAAATACAAAGGCATACACTTGATTTTCCATAAAATTAACCATGCGTTGGACCTTTGCAGAACCATTGAGACTGATTCACCGAACTCAGGTTTAAGCAGCACTGATCTAGTGTAAGTAATCTCGACGCAGCGACAAGCTCATATAGTTCGTCACACCGTATAGCTTGGCTTTTATTGGACTTGCAAAACATAGTGTAAGCTGTAAACAAATAAACTTTCGGTTTCAATTCCTCTTTTCAATTGTTGCAGAAAGGCTATACAAGTTTTGCTAATTTGTTTTATTCTTTTGTAGTAAATGAATTCTTGAAAAAGAGTTGGAAGTATAACTGTAACATACCTTCAACTTTCGTAAAAAATCCTGTTTCATCGTGTAGTCCATTCGCCTACCCTGATAGTACAATATGCAGGCAAAAGAATAAAGGAGAACCAAATCTTTCGCCACATCCAACCACGCAGTTTGTGTGTTTCTGAACAGAAGAAGAATGTCACAGTTTTTTTTCTTTTTTGTAAGTGCAATGCTTTTGAAAAAAGAAGTTCAGGTGTGAGGGTGAAATTGTAAAAGCGTTAAATTGCAAACACACAAATGCCCATGAATGTGAAGTTAAATAACAGTTTTGCAAATCACGGACACCACGGAATCCTTGGAGCCAAGCAAAACGATATAGGTCACCAATAACAAAAAATTAGACCCTTCATTTAATTTTTATCAAAGGGTAGCTAAGAACACCACGAGATTCTTGATGCTTGTTGTGAGAAAACTACCTCTGCATTAGCTCCATCAGCAACAAATTTTGCTACATTTCTTTCAATATGCATGAATGTAGATAAAACTAAAATTGTTGGTAGGTCATTTTATTGAAAATCGACAAATCTGGATGGTTTTCAAACCATTTGGCCTCCTTAGGAGAATCCAGTAGTTTTTGAAGTTTTGTGATAGGCGTTTCAAACCTTTATTTTCGAAAACAACGCTACAAAAAGTCTGTGAACTGTTTGGTAGACTTAAATCCTCAATGAGCAAAGCTTAAATCTTATAATTTGTAATGGTTGCCCAAGTGTATAACAATCTTGACAAGAAAACATGTTTCTTTATGTATTTTTCTTTTCTCAAGCGCATTTCCAACTATTTCATGATCTTGTTAGAATTATACTTTAAATAACACGTTGTGAACCCATATTATGTTAAAAATTGCAAGATGTACTCAGTTAAGATTGCAAAAGAAACACAAGCATAAAGTAAATATTCCATTTTACTCTTTTCGTTGCTTTAACCAAAAGGTTGGTGGTTGATTTGGTATTACAGCAATTAGTGTCTCAGAAGACTTAACTGCCGAAAAGAGATAAGACTGATTAGTTTGTGTTTAATTTAATTAATATTTGATTGATTAACTGAGCCAACAAAGCCTGAGCAAAGATTACAAAAAGGTAACTGCTGCAGAATCAGGAACTTTTCAATAAAAAAATCGCCAAATCATGTAACACTTACGCGCATGGATCTTCTTGCAAAGTGTTTCTCACAAAAAAATCGGTAAAAATCTTGCTGTGGGTCACAAGTTCCATTACCGTGTACGTGACGCACACCGTCGTCAAAAGGAGAAGACGAAACAGCTGATGAGCCCGCAGGAAAACAATGCATGTGATCATCACCAGCATGCCGAATAGGTAAAAGTACTAGGAACAAGAAACGACACGAATGTGTCACGAAACAGGCTGGGAAAAGAGGCACTACGCATATCTTCAGGAGTTGGTATAAACTTAAATAAATTTTAAAGAATGTTTGACGAAGATTAAATGGTCAATCTCAGTCGCCGAAATTCCAGTAGCATATGATATTACGTACCGGTATATATCGGCCTTTTTAAAATTTGAAACACTACAGCTATTTATAGCTTTGCCAACAAATTTAAAGTTAAAGTGAGTCAAGTTTTGTTTTTATGAGTCATCACTTTGCATTATTGCGTAAGACCTCGGCAGAATGATGTTTGTTTATGTGAAAGATAATTTTTACACTGCATTCCTCCTACCTCCGAACTTGGCGTAATGTTTTCGGTAAAACATGAAAGGATTCAACAAGAAACGAAAACGCATCAATGGGCAAACAAAAGATAGAAATGCACAAGTTGCTTGAAGACGTAGTGATGTCTCCAAACTTATCATAACCAAAAAATTTTTTTTTTCACATAATGGCAAAAACATGACAAAATTATTACGGGAAGAAAACCAGTCTGTTGAAATTTAGTATATGTAAAAATTTCGTCTAAGTTTTCGGCCTTTTCATTGTCTATGTTTAAGAAATCTTGAAGAAAAGCAATCAAGATTTTATTGGTTTAATGCTTTGTATATTTTACAATTACATCAAAGCGTCAAAAAATCAAATAGGATATAAATTCAGCAACTGCAGAAGTTCCAATATTTTTAATGTCGCAATACGCCTTTGAATTAGAAATTTTAGCATGACCGTTCTTCCTCACCATTGGATAGTTGCACACAGTGTTGTCAGGTTGCTTATGGTACGTGATGTTCGAGACAACGGAGTTATTGGTTGCATTATTGTTGCACGTGATTTGAAAGTTCACTGTTGCGTCATCAGTGAACACAGAAGAACACGTCAGCTGAAACGTAAGACAAGGTTTTATATATAGATAGATTCTATTAATAAAACAGGGTGTCTCGAAGCATGTGGCACAAGTTCAACTAACCTTATTTTTATGCAAAAAAAAGCAAACATTTCAACTGTTTTTTTATTTTTCTCAAGCTTTTTCTGATACAGTACATGTTTTGAATCTCGAAAAATTTGTCACAGTCCAACAGAGCACGAAGCAAATTACAGGAAATATACGATCCTCCTGAGAAGAACAGCGGGTATGAAAATGAATGAATGTATTCTAAGTTGGAATGTTTCATTTCGATACAGCTGGAGTGCAGTCAACAAAGTAACCAAAACAGTAAAAGTTTTTAAGCTTTGACCATGATGGATGCTCAGTATAATGTTAGATTTATACTTTGTTTCAAAAAGGTCGTGCAGTAACAAAAAGTACAAAAGCTGTGTGGATAACGAAGCGTCAAGAGGAAGGTTACTGGACGCTGTATGTATGGGTTTGGCGCAAGGTTTGAAACCTACCATTCCTGTAATTGCAGACATTAGATTGCAGATGAAAACAATACATATTATGATGTAACGGCATTTCTGGTCCTCTTGAATGTAGCCGCTAATGCGATGAAGAAAGTGTGGCAGAAAAGAATATTCCTCGGCCATCGTTATTAGAATCAAGATAAGGAATACGGGAACAAATACACACAAGTTAATGTAGACTTGAGTGTACCTGCAAAATATATTGCATAACAATTTATTTTACAACCATAAATAAAAATGTGAAGAATTGTAAGCAAGCAGTCTAATGAAGTACAATACTGTATACAATAATATTCGGAGATAATACAATAATATTCAGCGATACCAGCGCTGCTATACAGTTTCTGTATGAGAGTGCAAATAAAAGACTAACTAAATTTCGGTAATAAATTAAGTTTGATCGCAAAAAAATGTTTGGAAGAACTGTACGTTCGCTATAAGCATTGACAAATGTTTGACAAAATTTAGAGGAGTGTAACTTACTCGAACCTGTATGACGAATTTATAACCCGTCTTTGTCCAAGAGGACCAAGAAGCGTTAAGAAGTAAAAAGATTGAACTGACATGTTTGTAAATACAAGCGAACTTTGGACAGTGTACTGTTTAGATTAAACCTTGACTGCCTCACCAGCAATTGCGTACACTTGAATATTTTTTGTGACAATCAAGCCAACAGATGTAGGTTACACTGGCTAATGTCTACTACAGCAGTGCTCTTCAACCTTTTTTGTAATGGTGCACCCTTAGATGTTTTGACGAACTCATGCACCCTATTTACTTAAACCCATGCACCCTATTTACTGACACGTCCCTCGTGTCCCCCACCTAGTTGCGCTCATGTGTGTAAGTACCCTGGCCTAAATAAGTCAGTACCCCAATTCAGTAACTCAGCTACATAATTCAATTGATAATGTCTCATTGTCTGTTGCTTATGAATCACAAATAATCAACTAAATACAACAATGAGCTTGACATGCTCTGATGCTTACGCACCACACTTTAGAATGTGCAAAGTCAAGGTTAAATCCTTTAAAGTCATTGGATGATTAATGGTTCATTTTTAATAACAGAAAGTTTTTGTAAAATGTATCTGTTTAGTGTGACAAGTCTGTGATGAACCCTTTCGTAGTGGTGCACCCTAGGGTGCACCGTGCACACCGGTTGAAGAGCGCTGTACTACAGCATGTCTCGTTTGATTGTTTAGGTTCGAAATTAACTTCTACGCTTTTTGCTGTATATTCCACAAACCGCTGTATTTTAACTGTAACTAAGCCTGCTTGATATTTTAGGGGTAGAAGAAGTTACGATTATGTTCTATAAAGGCTTATGCAATATGCAACTTCTGCAGTATTTGATATAATGCACTGTAGCACTCGAATTTCAAAACGCCTTTGATGACTGACAGTTTGTCAACACTTTCAAAGCAAGTCATAACGTTCTCGACAAGAAAGTGCTTTGCTACCAGGTTTAACCATTTTTCACACATGAAACTGAACTATTACGTGGTTTTAAACATTTGAGATTCGACTTTAACCAACTTTTAAGCGCTTTAGTTTCAAGTAGACTATTACCACGATTTTGACAGAATATTGATACATTAAGAGTCAGGGTCACATAGTTCGAAAACTGGTATGAAAAAAACAATCCTTTGCATTTGTGTAGGCGAACTGCCACTGACACAACCATTTGCATCCACGTCTGGAGGTTTCGTAATTGGTCAAAACCTCTTCGATATCCATTTCTTGCGTTTTTTCCTAATTTTTAGTTTTATGAGGGTTTCAGTCTTATGGCAATTAGTCGCCACTGACAAGAGCTAACCCTTTAAGCGAGAAACGCGGGCGAACCTCCCAAGAGAATAAAAAAGTAAATTTTGAAAGCACTCACATTCCAGGTACGATGAGGAAGTTGGCAATCGTCAATACGACTAATACAACAAAGGCGACAACTAGGTTTGAGTCATAAAGTGCATCTCGCAGGTGAGAATATTTCGTCTCGTGAACTCGGTCTTTGAATCGTCCAGAATACCCTGCGCAAACATGTGCAGCGAGGCGCCATTTAACTTTACAATCGCTCGCACTGTAAGCAAACACAGAACATACGTTTCTTTACAGATGACAGCATTTAATTGAAATCTGGGATTTATATGTTTCAGGCGTTCGAATCTGATTGCAATATTGTAACAGAATTTCCAAAGAAGAAAATAATTTCAAAATTCGTCCTTATTACAACCGAATCTACCTTCAGGGCAACAAAAGGAAGTTATGTTTAGCAACTAAGTAGAACAAGCAACCGGCAAGTCGTTAACATAAACCGCAAGTTCGGAAAACACAAGCTAAAATCGCGGGAGAACCACAAGATTTGCAGCACTAGGACTGCGCTTGTATTTGTAATTCTGAGTAAGGCTGGACAGTTCTCAAGCGCGCAAGATAAGAAGGGGGATCAGTATTGTTGTGAAAGAATACAGTGTTGACACTACAGTATTTGGCAATAGAGGCCCACCATCAGACTCCACCCGGCTGGTAAGCTCTACATCTCAACGAGGTGTGTAGGTTTGTTTAGAGAATGTCCTTAATCTCTGTTTCTGTTTCCGCATGCACCAAAACGTAGCGCATTCATACCAAAAGACGCCATTCAGCTTGGCGGCGCAGACGTTTGGGGGTTTGAGTTACCCTCAACTTCCCCACTGGATCTCATACAGGCAACAGCGCTGTAATAATCTAAAACCCCGTCATGCAAAACACTTGACCATGTGAGTTCGACTGGTTGGCTGACAGGAATCTAAAGACGACATGCTATGCAGGCCGCGTGTACTGGCCTCGCTTTTGGTGAGTCTCTTTGATTTGAGTTATGTTGTTGATGAAAACGTCCAGACAATTTTACACCACTCATGATATTCCCTACCTTTGATGTGCTTTCGGCCAATGTCATTGCCACGTCTAGTAGAGATGTCTCTTTCTAGCCTGACATTTATTTCCTCGTAATCCGATCGACGTGCTACTACTGGAGCAAACACTCGAGGCAGAATGGACAAAGCGGTGGAGTCCTTAGAAAGAGCGGCCACAGCCTGCTTGCATTGGAAAAAAGGTATAATAATATTTAATAATTGCCCGCAGCAGCGCATCTTCGGCGTTGTACAGTAGACACAACACATCTTCAAAATTGTACAGTAGACACAACACATCTCTCTGCTTTGATTTGCTCACCATCGAAATGCAAAGTTTCTTATACAACCTACTAAAGTTTGATGATGTCAACAATAATTGCTCCCTGTCACTGTCATCTACCATGTAAAAACACGTAGATATTTGCCATGCTATACAGTAGCATTGAAGTCAGGTAACTTTGAACAAATTTAGAAGCTTTAAATGAGGCTTTGCACGAGCAAAGAGAATCATCTGCTGGTAAGGTTGAACCAGCTATGTCCAACGCAAATGGCTTACTGAGCCAAAAATTATGTAACTGTCTTAACCAGGGCCCACATTGAATGACATATTAATGCGGACCGCACATTCAGTGGCTTACATTGATCTTAGCAAACTAAATTTAGCTTAGCTAATGTACTGTAGTAAGTGTTGGAATCCTAACTGCAAAGGTAGCAGACGTGAGAAAGTTGTTCTGAAGACCCCCTGCATCAAAGACGTCATATTCAAGATTATCGAAGTAAGGACAGGTTGTCAGTATATACGATACTTTACTACAGCGAAAATCTAAACTGGGCCGCACAAAACTTTGACTGGACCACATGCGGCCCGCAGGCCACGGATTGGACATAGCTGAGTTAAACGTTGACTTCATTTGCACATTACTGAATGTTTTTTCACAAACGTGCTTCATAAATTAATCACAACTTTTTAGTTTTTGCTGATGGATTGCCATGACTCAGTTTTCCAGCTTTGAAGCATTTAGCAAGAGTCATCCACTTTTTATCATCATGGCTGCAGTCTTGGAACATGGCTGACCAGTAAGGTGAGCTTCCTCGAAACCAGTACATGTACTGCCTTTTGAGTTTCAGTTAAAATGTGCTTCAGTTAAAAATAGCAATTCATTTTCAACTCGTCTGGTGTCCGTGACTATGCGTAGTGTTACGCGAAATCGATTTCCTATTACTAATTTGCGATAGGTTCCTTGCTTCTTTCACTTGTGGATTGAACTTACTTGAATTCATTTTCAACTCGTGTCAAGTTTGTACAGCAAACGCTAATAAGTTTAATTAATTTTCTAGAAGATTCTTATACTTTAACGAATATTACGAAGGTTTTAAGAGAGCCTCATTATCAGCAGGTTTCATTGTTTAACTTTACAGTAGTCGGCAGTGAACACGTGATACGGGACATACCAGTGCTGTACAACGCTTATTCCCAACCTTTTCCTACTTGTGGACCCATGAGCAGGGACGGATTGAGGGAACGCGGGGCCCTAGGTCATCTTAGTTTCGGGGTCTCCAAGCATATGGGACCTATTTGGGCGTTTGTCTGAAAAGGGTGAAAGTATGCCCCTCCTGTGTGTAGTGCCCACCTCAAAAATCTATCTTTTGTTCTGGCGACTTTGGTTCTACATTTGCCTTAGATGTTCAATAGAAATTAAAGCCTTTCCTAAATTCTTCTAAAGGACAAATGGGATTGCGATCTTTTCTTGGAATTTATAGCTCTTTCGCGTAGGTCAGAAGCTCTCTTCGTTAAATTTCCGTGATTTCTAGCGTTTTTTGTAGTTTTTTGGATGTATACATGTTCATGCGGGGCCGTGTTGCCGCTATCGAAAATATTGTCTAGCTGTCGATATGATTACCTGTACGTAAACTCCTTTTTTATAGTAATAGTAGCCACATATTAAATGAAAGATACAAGCACAATTCATTCAGTGGCACAGAGCTTATTTATGCCGCTTTGAAGTTGTCATTTTCCAAGCAATACAAAATATAGTGTTTTAATCCTCTGTGCCAGGGCTTCTTAAACTTTTTTGTTCTGTGACCCCATTTAAAAAAAAGGTATTTCTATGCGACCCCGCTGATGGATAGGCTTGATCAGCTATGTTCAACTGGCGGGCCGCATGCGGCCCAGTTTAGGTTTCGCTGTAGTAAAAGTACCCTACATACTGACAACCAGTCCTTATTTTAATAATCTTTAATTTGACATTTTTGATACAGGTGGTCCTCAGTGCTACTTTATCAAGTCTGTCACCATTGCAGTTAGGATTCGAACGCTTTCAGTGCATTAACTTAAGTTAAATTTAGTTTGTTAATATAAAAGTAAGCCGTTAAATGTGCGGTCCTCATTAACATGTCATTCAATTTGCAGCCCTGGTTAAGATAGTGACATAATTTTTGGCTCAGTAAGCAATTTGGATTGGACAAAGCTGGCCTAGACCACCGTCTCATTACAAATCTCAAGAGGCATTTTTGCCAATTGCGAAATCCTACAAATGCACACAACCCACGAAAGTAACTACACAGTGATAAAACTACTACGTAATGGAAACAGAAAGGCGAAAAACAATTAACAAAAAACAATTCAGTTTATTAGAAGTTATCAAGCATAACTAATGGGATGGATGCACTCGATAATTTTTACACAGATCAATCATTCGTAGATTGATACAAGACAAAGCGGGACGAAGGACATTCTTAACATTTTCCAAACAGGATCTGTTTTTGGACTTGATGATTTCATCAATTTTAAGAAAACCGCTTTACACAAATACCTTGTGCAAAAATTTAAGAGTTTATGAATGGCTAGATCAGAAATGACTGAGAATTCATTTCTTGTTCTTATCCAAAAATGACATAGGCTAAACTCTGTTTTGAAAATTCCAGTTGCAAACGTTTGTCGTTTAATAACACCGTAAACTCATTCTAGGTATGGCAGGTGTGTGCCCTCCTAAAGTTTCAATTGTGTATGGTTGGTGGATCCAACTTCTCCTGAATCAAAGTCCAAAGTGCTTCTGAAACTGTGTATGAAGATTTTAACTACTCGGTGCGCTCTCAAAGTAGTTAGCCTAGCTCCTAGAGTAGACCTAGAGTCTAAACAGAAGCATGCCTTCGTGTCAGAATGAAAGCAATAAGGTCAGTATCGGTCAATACGTTAAAACAATCATGGTGTAACAACGCATAAGTTGTTGTGCCTGGTTTTTATTAACATTTGGTAGCTCAGGCAGGCATCATAGTAAACAACTGACAGCATAAAGTAGGATATTGCCCTAAAAACAAAAATGCAGTAGAAATAGATTCACTGCAGGCCCACTTTCAATTTTCTTGTAAATTTTACAAAAATTGTTATATCTGATTTGTCAAGCCAATTGGTTTCGCAACCCCAAAATTACATTTCACGACCCCATTTAGGGCCACGACCCAAAGTTTGAGAAGCCCTGCTCTATGCCATAGGCCGATGGTAAACAGCATAAAGACAAGTTTTGCACAGCAGCGAAGTATTGTCGCAACATCCTCAGCTAACCATATGAAGTAAGCGCAATATAGACACGTTTCTCCCTGTAAAACTCACGAGAAACTGTTCTAGCTTATTTAACTAACACACAGAGTTTCAACAAGCAATCTCTGTTTGCGCAAAATCTAGTAAAAACAACCAAACGTAGGATCCAATACTGACAATCTTGCTTTTCATCGGAGTTTTGCAGTGTCTGGCAGTCTTGCGTTGTTGCGAGCTTTTTGTCAGTGGAAAATTGAACATCAATTAAGTACCCTATTTTTCTTTTTCATTCTTTTTTGTAACCACTTGCATGCAGACGGCCTGCATCTCTCACACGCCCAGATACACAACATTGTCGTGTTGTTACTGTACTGATAAGAGTCTAGAGTAGACGTTTGCATTTCCACTCGTTGCAAGGTAAATTGTGTTATGCCTCAGCGCAGATTCGCAAATTTTTAGTTAATATTGAGTCGTCATAGGAAGAGTTGCGCGGGGCCCTAGGCCATGGCCTATGCGTAAATCCGTCCCTGCCCATGAGTGCGATTTTGTTTCTCGTAGACCCCCATCCGCTAACTCGTTTTCAGTAAAATGTCAAAACCTGATATGATGGAGAAATTGTGAATACAGATACCGAATCATCGAACTGAAATCATCACCGCAATGCAGATGCTACTGCATACCTGAATGCTGTTGGCCATGCAGGGCCTACGAGAAGGGGGTTCAAGGAGTATATCGCACCCGGGCCCGGTAGGTGCTGCGATCAGGAAGGATAGAAGTATACGCACGCTAAGTTTTTGTGTAATCAATCCCAAAAATGCTAGTGTAAGCTAGTGTAACAATTAATTAATATATTTCTAAATCTCAACATGGTAGCTGTTTCATCTATATTCTGACTACTACACAAGTTACAAAAACTATACAAGCACAAACAAGCTATACTTGTAAAGATTTGTTCAAGCAACTATTTTCCACAAGCAGACAAATTTAGAATACAGGTGGTGCTTTGATAGACAATTAGACCCGTTAGCGTTAAGTTGCCACACTCTTCTTACCCCTCTTTTTTTAGGTTTGGGACGGGGTGATCGAAGAATATTCGCAAAAGGAATTTCAGGTTTCCAAGAGGTGTCCACTAGAATTCGCTTTCTGAATGACCTTCTGAACTGAACTCCTCTGCGGGTTAGGAGAGTGGAAGACGAGGGTGTGTTAGCTCCCGTGGGTGTGGTAGATCCCGTGGGTGTGTTAGCTTTCGTGGGTGTGACAGCTTCCGTGGGTGTGGCAGCTTCCGTGGGTGTAGTGGCTCCCGAAGTGGGTGGACAGGTTGCGGTGAAGTTGTTGGTGTCAGGTGACTTGGAAGGATCTGAAATTAAGGTGTTATGATTTGACACTGGCAGGAAAAGTTCTTAGTAATTAACCAAAAAAGGAAATGTAACAAAAACAGCATGTTATAGGTGCCTTATAAAAATGGCTTGAGTAAAAACCAAAATCAGTGACACGGATGTTTCATCTAGCAACATGCAGGAATCATGCGTTCATTAGAACTCACAAGAACGAAACTTACGGCAAGCTTTTGCATAGAGTAAGAAGAATGTCACCAGAAATGGAAGGCTGAAAAGGCGTAGCTATTACGACATTGACTCGGAGATTTATAAATCTTTACTGGCTGCGCGAAACGATATTATTTGTTATTGATATCACGTAACAGTTAAATAAGTGCAGCTTGGGTGCGGCATAAGCGGAACTTGTAAATTCCGGGTAAGGAATTCCTCCACCGAAAATCTAAGGTAGGCTAACCATTCTCATTCCCGAGAGTAGAAACTCCACGGTGACCATTGGCGAGTATACTACTACTTGTACGATTCCTTTGTTCGAGATCAGCGCTTACGAAACATTACGAAACCATATCGAATACTAACCTCTCGCACGTGGAGCAAAAATTTGAACCTGAGCTGGTGGCGCCGACATTGATCGTTGCTTAAAAAGACCACGGACTTTTCGCAGCAAGTTTTGCTGTCCGTCGCTCCGGTACGTGACGACCAAAGGACTGTTATTGTCTCGCTTCGTTTCTGGCAAAAGGCTGCTTCCTCCTGCAAGTGTTGCAAGTATTTTGAGAGGACAACTAGTAGTGGCAATTCTAGCAACGGTATGAAAACCGCAATGGAATCCAATCTTGTGCGCGCCTCACTGGTTTAACTTCTCTTTTTCCTTGATTCAAGTCATGCATGGTCATGGTATGTAAAATTTTGCTTGTTTTTCCATCTCGTTTGGATCAAAGCTGTTTATTTTTTTAATGCAACCACTATTACCAGTTGTTTATTTTAAAATAGACATAACTTTACTTGAACAGTTACTCGAAATGATAATTATTGGAGTATTCACATCCTGATTCAACCGAGGCCTTTCAAGTAAAAAAATAATATTCGCGCCACTAAAAACGGTACTCGCTTTCTAGTTCGAACGTATAACATATGACGTTTTCATCCAAACTAAGTCTTAATCTGTTGTAGGACGAAGTTTAGGGAATAAGTTGTTATGAAAAATGCACTAATGTTGAATAGTAAACTAATACCTTTGACCACGATGGTGGTGTTACCTTGTATGGCGTATGGATGTAGTTCTTCTCCCCACGCATTTTGACGTCTTTGAAATGACGGAAGTTGATCCTGTAAAAATTTTCAATAATAAATGACAAAGATTTTAACGTGGCACGAACCTTTTATTAAAACAAACATTCACACGCTCATCTGCAAATGGCAAAACTGAAAACAGCGCCATGAAAATGTTTCAATATCTTCTTCACAGGATCGATTTGTTTTGAGGGTATGTAAATTCAACATGTCGAAAGAGTACTGAAGTAAAACTTGCACGAAACCCAGACTTCTTTAGAAAGAAAAGTTTCTCGCAGGCTAGCGTGTTAAACACATGCCTTTCCAGCGCTTTCCGACATCGAGCGGACAGTCCATCTCGGCGCTGCGATTTCGACTCGCTTTCCTGGCTTCGCCAACCTCCTGTCGAAGTTCTCAGTAGCGGCCGCCTTGTTTTGTACCAGTGCTTTGCGTCGCTTGTCAACAATCAGGTAAGTCTTTATGCCATGCTCTTTCAAGTACTGATTGCGCGAAGCTCCATTTCCATCTTCAACCTGAAGAACGTAACACACGCGCATCAAATACACTGGTCAGGATGAGCAAATATCAAAATTGATAATATGTCTTTTTCGGAGGCTATAAAGACGTCAGCTCTCTTGACCGATTGACGTGGCCTGAACATGACTCATGATCTCCAAAGCCAAAGACAATATTTTGAAGGCTCTCGACTTTATTTTGAGTGTTAAAACATTTCGATCAAGGTTTTCTCTTTTCGAGGACGGATCGAAAACGTTGTCCGCTTTTCTGCTTACAAAACACACGGTCGTCTTTGAGAAGGAATGGAGTTCCAAAGTATATAAAGTAGCGTACAAATTTTGTCGTTAAGCAGAGGTCACGGCCTTGCTTTTAGTACCGACTAGGTAGCTTGCCGTGATTACTAAGTCCCTACATCATGTAGCAAAATTGTTTGAAAAAAACTGGAACTCTTATCATCAAAGATCATTTTTTGTGTGTTCATGCGAAAAACTTAAATTGTGTTCAGAAAACACTTTGTTACGACCCGTGTAAACTGACTTTGAGCTCCACCAGTAACCCATTCTTGCTTATGAACTTGTCTACCACACGAACTTTTTCTTCCCGTTATCTTGCATGATCAATGCACGCAACAAATAGAGTTCACGTCGATTCGTTATTACGTTGGGTGATAACTTGTTTAGAAAGTCATAGTGAGCAGCTACACCTTGAGCTTGTTATAGGTTTGAAACAAAACGATCATCACGGTCATTCATACTGCTTACAAAAATGTTGCAAACGTGTTTGAGCTCAAAATTTTCAGTGAAAAGCGTGAGGGGGAATGCAACATTTAAGCACAGAGTTGCTGTTTAAAACAAAGCTTGATTCGATCCATTTGTGTCATCATGTACAGCAAATGAGTAAACTGTCTGGTGATTGCACTCTGCTATACGACATTTTCTCTGCGATGACAGTCATAAAGTAAACCTGAAAGAAAGTTTCATAAATTATGCTGCGAATGGCTAATACCAGGGTTTTTCAAGGTTTGACCTTGGTGACCGTTAAGACGTTTTGAGAGACCGCAACTATTTCATCTGAGTACCAAGATAGTCATAAAATGAGGTTTTAGAGTATTTTAGTAGTGTTTATGCAGTGAGGTTCAATTGTATTTTGAGAGACCGTTGAAAAATTTTGAGAGACTGCTTAGGTACCTCAAAACACCTTAGAAAAACTCTGGCCAATAACAATCAGTGTTTTTACAACAAGAAATAAAAGATCCTGTAAAACGCACCTCATAAAGGTTGTCCAAGCAACGGTAGGTAGCTTCAGAGACATGCACCCTTCCCGGTAATCCTCCCACTTCCATGCGGCTTGCAATATCCACATCCGTGGACCAGACGTCAAACTGCCATTTGTGGTGACCGATCACACCGCAAAGCACTGAACCGGAGTGGATACCTTAGCGAAACAGAAAACAAGGGTTTTGCGAAGCAGGATATAAGAAGCGAATTAAAATTTGCTTAATGCAACGCAATTTCAAAACTTTTTTTCATGGAGTTACGAAATGTAATTTGAGTTGAATGAAGAAGGCACAGCAGGTAAAGCTCGAAGTGTCTGACACGTTTATGGTGGCCCGTTTTCGCCTTGTAAGAATTTTTCATAGTTAAGAAATAACTGTAAGAAAATTTGGTTTCACAAAATAATTTTGTTTGTAAAAAAAATTAACAAATTTAATTTTCACAAATAAATTTTTATTTTTGAAAATAATTATTTGAATTGAAAAATTCTTTAAAACTCAGAAAAGTTTCTTGCTTTTCTTTGAAATATTTTCTCAGTTTCAGAGAACTTATGCATTAAAATAATTTATTTCCAAAACAAAACTTTTTTGTTAAAAAATATTTTGTTAAATTTTTCTCAAAAAGAATGTTCATGTTGTGAAAAAAAAATTTTGGAGCGATCATATTTAAACATATAAAAGTTTTGACATGGCTCAAACGGGCAGCCATTATGGTTTCTTCCACAAAAAAAGATAAAATCGTGTCGAGAAAATCATCTGAAACTCCGTACAACTAATAGTATTAACGGCCTGTTTCAGAATATTTCATCCGCTTTGACAGACAATTCATTTTTAAGTAGGAGGGCAAACGTCTTTTGGAGAGTATTTTCAGAGTTTCTGCAATTAAGGTGATACCAAAAACAGTATATTTGCAAGGATACATTTACTTGGATCAGAAAAAATTGAAAACCAAAAGAACTACACAATGTGTTGATATACAAAAGTTGTAAGGCTTAAACTCATCAGTTTCCAAATTTAAAACCATTTCACTCGATTGCACGAAAAATCCGTAAAATCCTTAAATATAGGTAAAAAAAGCGTTAAGCGGAGCACTAAAATAAACCAAAGTACTCACCTATGCGCATTTCAAGATCTCTGTTGCACAGTGACCTGACTTTTTTGATCGTAGTTATCATTTCCAAAGCCATATCAACGCAATTGTGAGCATGGTCAGGTGTAGGCTGTGGCAAGCCAGAGACACAATAGTAACAATCACCTAAGATTTTGATTCTCAAGCATTTATGACGTTGAGCAAGTCTATAAAAGAACCAACAGTTTATAATGATTTGACTTAGAGAAAAGCACGCACAATATCCAATTTTCTTAATGGAAGTCTGTTCAACAAAAATAGGAATACATTCTTTTCACCACAAAAAAAACTTAAAACCGCATGAATCCTGCGCGCTTTAAGAATACTTGCAAATGCAACAAACACTGACAAACCGTTTACATAGCGTCTTGATTTTGCTTTCCAAAGCGTTATTTAAAGTTTGTGACAATATACTCAACACAGATGTCCACTTGATGAAAGAAACCAGCAGAAAAACACAGTGCTGTATGATGCAAAAGTTTCGTTTTGCAAGTGTTTCTTTTTCATACTTTTAATGTGTTGAATCATAAGTTTTCTAAAGCGCAAGGTTTAAGACGAGTAAGCAGTCCCGTCGCCACGGGGAGGATTTGGTGGGCTTAGCCCCCCCAAACAAAGTTCCAATCCTCCCCAAATTGAAACGTGAAACACTATAAATCAGTGGAGTTTTAGTTAATTTTATAACGTCAAGCCCCCCCCACACAAGCGCAAAGCCCCTCCGCAGAATCGCAAAGCCCCCTATTGAACACTTTCTTGATACGGTTCTGCGCGTAAGTCGTTGCAATGCCTGGACATTGGACTTTGCAACACACCTGCAACATTAGAATCCACTTGGGCACTTGAAAAATTTGGGTAGTAGCTTTACTAATGCCAACATCTTTTTCTCTAATCATCCTGGTACACTACAACATTGTTTTTGTAAATTCCTTGTATCAAAGCCCACATAGAAAGCTTTGACAAACATCATTTTTTGAGAAAAGGTGTAGGTTTATAAATGTTCCAAAATGGTTTATTTTTCAGTCGCAACAGAGAGAAACAATTTCGGCACAGGTAACCAAGGTTTGCCTGTGCTTTTCAACCTATAATTTGAAGTTTTTCTGTAGAAATTATTTTCCAACATCACGCATTTGCATTAGTAAGCCAGTGTTTGCTTACAAGTGGCTGTTTTTGTCTAAATCTCTTCCCATCTTCCTTACCGGTCAAATCTTGCAAAAAGTTCATTTAAGGTTGCCACCAATTCCTCAGCAGTCAGTTTCGTTGACATCTCTGTGAACCCTTTAACATCAGCGTAGAGAATACTGCAAAATGATGTTCATCTTGTTTATTATATCCTTTAAAACTGATTCGCAACCAAACCAGCAAAAAATTATAACATTATAATATAATATTGAAATTGCATTATTGAAATGCACGTTTCAACTGCTGTGCTTAAAAATGTGGTTGCGCAAATGTTTCAAGACCTATTTTTAAAGCTTTTCCAAAATAGCATAATATAACAAAAAATATAGCATTAAACAGAAGGTGAAATTAGATTAAATCTGGGCCAATGCATTCCCTGATATTTTGTTACGATCACAGACTTACCATCAGCACATCTGTTACAACTTGAACAGTTTGCCAGGTACTTCTATCAGAAAATAACCCAACTCATAGTAATTTTTCCATCGACTACATCACCAATTATTTTTCGTACCTTACGTTATCATACTTTTGGATATAAATTCTGTTGCTCGATTTAAGTTTGGCTGGTATGTAGCTCTGCCCATAGCTTCCATCTCCAGGATCATTGGATATGTCGTTAATCATTTGCAATGCAATGAATCGTGGAATAACGGAAAGAATAAGGCGTTCCTGCAAGAAAGTTGTTCATTAGGGCAAACCACACTGACTTCCGAGAGGAGTCAGTTGGCTGAAATTTGAACAAACTGACTCCTCTCGGAAAACGAAACACTACAGCTTTCTCTTGTGGCTTATCCGGTTACCTGGTTTTGGTTTTCTCTTTCCAGCCGCAACCTTGTGCCGTAGCATTGACGCGTCTCTTGAAATGCTTCCCTTCGGGATCTGTCCATCCAGAAACTGACGCAGATGCCTGCTATATGCACTCCGATCACAACTAGCACGATCGTTCCAAAGTGGTTCCCCATCGTCGTGAGATCGTTACTTACTATATCTTCAGAGATTGCAGAAGACGTTTCTTCACTGTCTGTGAAATTCACTGACGTTGCTCTTGCCAACAAGGCTGAGATTGTTCGTACCCTCGATTGATTTGCTGAAGAAGACATCGTCCTGTCATTCCCAGACAAATTGATTGCAGTATTAGTCGGTGCTAAAAAAATCTTAGATTGGATGAACTTTCTTGCAGCAGCTCCGCTCGAAGTGGATCCGTCTGAAGATATTGTTGCCGCCGATAACCCGGATGTGACATCGAGTGTTAAAGCTCTTCCTAGAATGTGAGCTATTGTTGTTGCGCAAGTGGCTAATGTCGCCTGAGAAAAAATGCAGGGAACCACGTCACTTTGAGCAAAGATTCAAAGTGCTTGCGTTCAAGGTTTTATCACTTAGTGTATGTTACTTCTTATTCTAAGATACTGGTCGTCTGCATGAACATTGAACAGCCCACTTCATCAAAATCCAACCAACTGTTTCTCGGTAAATTTGTTACAAATATCTTGAACCGCGTATTATTTTCGAGAACACTTTCAGACAACATAAAGTGTCCTAAATATGGCTATCAAGTAAGTAAACGACAATTTAACGAGAGTTGGAACTATTTCCCAAGAAAAATTGGCGGTGCAGGTTGTGCTAACCACATCTAGAAGTTGATGAAGTACCGCATGACATGCTTACATTTCGGACCTGATCAGGGTCGTGAACCTTGAGACGTTCTAACTACATCAAGTTATTTAAATTAAAGTCTTACATTTTTAAGCCGTGGCTGTGTTTGCACCAGAAAAAATTTATTCGTGATTTTACAGTAAATGGAAGTTGTTTAATTTTTATTGTAGAATATCCTAAGCTGTGTGATTAAATTTTTCTGGCAGTTTTAAATATCGTGAAAGCAAGTAGCTGTCGCTAATCTAGTTACTTCTGTCGTTATACCGACACACGTTTTGATCAGGTGTGTTTCGGGGGTGAAAGCCTCGTAGTTACTCACCCAATGAAGTTGCATAGGCAACATTGTGTACGTTAGATATACAACTATCACCAAGAACGCGGAGCCATTTGAAATGTGAGCCAACTGACTCCTCTCGTACGCCGACGATGTGTAAATCTGAGCTTGATCGAAGGCAGTCATTAGCAGCCACGTGACAACTCCGCATGTTCTGCAAGGTCAAAAGTAGGCTGTGGAAAAGTTATAGAGTCCTTCATAAATGGTAAAATTTCAAAATGTGCTCATATTTTTAATCATTTCTGCGTAGCAGATGTTTCAACACAAATTACAAAGAAAATACGAAAAGCTCAAAACGAAACGTTGAAACCTAATCAACAACTTACGTAAAAAGTATCTTCATAATACAACAAATCTATGTAAAAATCAATAAATCACACGGCCATAAAACAAAGTGTAGCTTCGTTGTAACATGAAGTTAAAAAACCTGACAGTTTATGAAATTAACTACGCGTGTACTCACCGCAAATAAACGTAAGAGTGTTGCTTTTCGGACGATGTGATAAAAAAGAGGGCGAGAAAGACAAACAGGTAAATGATGAAGGAGATTCCGTACAACAACCCATTTTTCACAGTTAGTTGCCCGGCAGCTATGTATATGATAACGGCAAGAAACTGAAGCAATAAAAAACAGCAGTAGTTTTGCAAACCTGGCGTGTAACTGCTATTGATCAAGTTTCCACATCAGACGTTAAGCCTAACTTAGACAGCAGAGCAGCTGGCAATCAACGCGGGTACATGAACCAAGTCAATAATGACGTTACTAATCTAGGATGTTTCCAAAAAACGTACCATCACTGTTGCAAATACGAGGTTGAGCGCAATCTGAAGCGTTCGTTTATCGCTCAAGAAATACCGATTATAAAGATGTTCCAGCTCGTCAGGCGAAAATTTAGTCAGGAATGAGGGACAAATTACTCCACGAATTCTTCGCCCCAGTCTGAAAAAGAGTTATAGCTGTTAAATGAGTGTGACGTTGTGTTAGTAAATTAGTAATTCACATTCACAGTCTGTGCATTTTTCTGGACGAAGGATGATAACTTCCGTTGCATGCTCTCCATTTTTCCTACTCCAAAACATCAGATGTTGTTAGCATTGAAAGAAGGAACCACGAGATTACCGAATTTACATTCATGAAAACCCAGAGACGTTCCTGTTGGTTTCAGCACTGATTTAACCGTAAAATACTTTATCGAATACAGGACGCAAGAACTTGTTTCGTTGCCTGGACATGTTTTGTTGACTCCAAAACAATATTTGACTTGGTTCTTCAAGACGATATGTGGACAGCATTGCCGGAGTACGGTATTATTGGCTCGGAAATGTTCAGCCAGTTAGTCCACACCTGCTCACAATCTTATGTTCACGCAAACAACATTGAGTAAGATCCATTCGCTGAAAATGTTGGGATCTGATCGGACCACGTAAATTCCCTACTCTTATTCATAATGTGCATAAATTGGGCAAACATTTGCTGGGTCTTTGCAGAGTGATTCACTATGACATACTGCCAAATCAACCACTATTCCTTTGAAAGTGATTTCGATATTCTTCCGGACAGGGTCTCCAGCATGCACTTGAAAAGTTTGCAGGTGCATGCAACGTGATTGAAATAATAATCAGCACACGAAATTACAAGACTTGTGTCTGTCAATAAATAATTTTAATACACATTATATTTGAACGGTGAAGCACTGGAGCAGTCAGGAGAGAATCTTTGGGTCATGACCAGAGCCGGATTTAACTGATGCGAGGCCCTAGGCTAATCCACCTGTGAGGCCCGCTCTCCCATTTTTGCGAGGAAAAGCATGGAAAGCGCCAATCAATTTGCGAAAAAACGAAAATGACGCTCTGAAAGTACGGTCGGTAAAGAATTCTCAATCATTACTGGAGTGCCCACGATCACTGCGCTTGTTGCTGCCTTCGACGCAAAAGCGTTCAATTGCACGGAATTGTTGAAATCCTACTTGGCTGCCGGGAACAGGATTATTAACTGCCACATGCAAACAAACCGAAATTGTCACAATTGCAATATTTGTCAAAACACATGGCCTACGTTTTTTTTATAAAAATCACATCTGTTTTTTCTTGTCTGTGTTCAAAAAATTAACAAACACGGTGCACCTATATAGTATGCGTGGCGGCATTGCAACTCGCTTACCACGGCTGTAAAACGTTCACACACACGAGCAAAACACGTCAAGTAAAACGCACCCAAATTGTTGCAACTGCTAGGTTCACTATTCGCGTCTTTGTGACCTTTTCAGACTGCTAAGAATCGAACGCAACTAAACTGTGGCGTGAAAAGATGTGAGGTTTAAAAACCAGAACCGTCGCCAGAAGGTCTTGAACAAGGGATTTAAATTTACGCAAGGGGACTTGACATTTTGAAAATTTGATAAAATCTTAACCGATTTATAGTGTTTTATGTTCAAATATGGAATGGCTGAGCTCACCAACGCCCACCGTGGCGACTGGACTGGTTTAAATTTCGCTTATGCTGTCATTATTGAAATACGTATAAAGAAATAAAAGCTACAATCATCGAAACAAGTAAGGCTGAACATAACACAAGAGAGAGTTAAAAAGGTTTTGTCCTGTCTTCTTCATAACAAAATTATCTAAGAATTCATTACAATTTGTTTGCTTAAGTTTGTCACTTTTAATGTACCGAATGCTTGGTATCCTGGGACATTGCGACCCTTTAATTAATTTCAATTCTTCTGAATCTTGAAAAGGACCTTTCGCCTGAACAGTTAGTAACCATCAAGCTAAGAAATAAGGCTTCGCCTGGTTGGATAAACTGAGAACCACTAATCTAAGGCATCCGACCCAAACGCGCTTTTGTCATTGTTTTGCTGTTTCCCTGTCTCGTTGGGGAAGAGTTCTGCGGTTGCCAGTTGGCAAAGTAGCTTTTGCTTGCTATTCAAGTTCATCAAAATCTTCCCTGATTTGCTTAGCATGGGAGCAGTACAAACTTGCGCAAGTACTCAGTAGCATGCTATTCAAGCTCATCAAACTCTTCTCTGATTTGCTTAGCATAGAAGCAGTACAAACTTGCGTCAGTACTCAATAGTATTCTGATTTCTGAATGACTTTACTGAAGAAAATTCAAACGGAAAAAAATCACATCTAAAAATACCAATCTAGTTTTACGCGATACAAGCGCTGACAAAACTATTGTATTGCTCAGTCACCTAAGAAACAACTATGCTTTTATTGTAGGATATTGCTGCTAGCCCTACACATAGTTCTAATCTGCAGTACAACCTTAAGCTTTGATCAGGTGCAGTGACCAAACTAGAGGTTTGAGCCAGGGGGAAACTTATTTGAAGGGAGCCCACTGGCCAACACTCAGAAAACAATTGAGAAACAATAGCAAATCAGGTATTGAACGGCTATATAATAACCCGAAATCACGGGAAAACACTCCGAAAAATGGAAAAAAAAACAATCTAATGAAACCAAAAGAATAGTAACTAGCAACAATTACGGGCCCTAGCTTTTCAGCGGGCATTTTGAGGGATCGCCTGCCTGGTTTTGCTCCCATCTCCTTGCAATGATTCAAAATACAAGCTAGGCAAGGAGGGCCGGTTTTTACATTTAGCTTGGGAGAGGGGAGGCGGTTCGCACCCCTGCCACCCGTCAGTTATGCCACTGATCAGGTGCATTTCAAACATGAACAGCTACAATTTATTTTGATAGAGTCACACGTAACAATCGATACGATTCAGCAAACGCAGGACGCAGTCAGCGTGCTTTGAGTATATTGGCACAATAGTTGACATGCGGCTTGACCAACCGTCATATTGAGATTCATGGAAACTCGTTGGAAGACTCTGGCGTTATCACCACGAAAGTTGAATAAAACTAAATTTCGTGAATAATACTTAAGACATGAATTTTTGACCAAGTATCTAAATCACCATATACCGGCCATTGACTTTATTCGTACCAGCCATTTTCAACAAGACTTCAACCTCATTTTTTAATCAGTATTTAATGACGTGCTCACTTTCATTGCACTACAAACGAAAACTTTCACAGATTTTCAGGGTGCTATGCAAGAGCTGTGACGTCTGGAGCTACACACAGGAAATCTGAATAAAAATGCACACCTTTATCAGGTTACTATAAGAAATGTATGAACGCCGCTCCCTCGCGTTCTCGCCCACTACACCTCTGGTCATGAATGACGCAAGACCGGGCAAAATGGTGATAGTACTTACATCGGTAAGGCGAACATCATTCGCCAGCTTTAAAGACCGGTGGTCACGAATCAAAAGCTTTTGAACTTGACTACTGCAAAGCACTGATTTCAAATTACCGTTTGTCCCACCTTCACATGTGAATCTGGGATGATAATTCAAAAATTGCTAGCAGAAGTATATGTATGTGCGAGAAGCGATGAGACTTTTTGAAATAATTGATGGTGTAGAGAAACATGTGTGCAACAGTAAAAATCGTAAACCACTAAACTTCAAGTCACTTCTCTTTCCACCAGAGAGATCTCAGTTGATGACACAGGTTTTGCTGGTTGCGTCAACAGGAAAAATGCGCGAGAACCCCAGGGACCAAGAGCGTGAACCGCATGGCTGCATCACTCACCTAAATAAGATTTACTTTGGTTTGCAGTCAGCAGAGCTGACAGAAGTTCGGTTATCCTCATTAACAATCCTGGTGACGTTATGATCCTTAATCCAAAGCAGAAGGATCCCAGTGAGTCCTTGTGGAGAAATTTAAAGAAACTCTGCTGGTCACAAGTAGATATCGATCCGATGCAAATAAGCGTTGTTTTCAAACGCATTTACAAGATTCTTTGCTTAAAAGTAATTAGCATTCAAAACGAACGACTGGAATTATGAACTAACAGCTGCATTTCAAATTTTGGTTTCTTTACGTCTTCGTCTGAATGGTCAGTTCTGGTTTTGTCATCACATTTTTTGATCCATACGCTATCTACGAGGTAGACATGTAAGTCGCACTAATCTCTAATGAATTAAACGAAAAATTCCCCAATGACCCCAGAAATATGCCAAAGTATGAGTCTTTAAACAGACCTCATGTTATCAGAAAAAAATTACCCGGTTTTACTTTCAACGCAAAAGCGAGGAGAAGATTGCTTTTTCTAAATCGTGTCCTGAATTGGCCTTGTGCCAACTTTGCTCCCGATGGGACAAAGAATTAGATGCCTGCTGTAGGTGATTTTTGGCATATGCAACACTTCATAAACATAGTATCTATGCAATTACCTCGTCATTTGATAGAGCCTGTTGCAAGGCTGATAAAGAATCGTGAAGCTCCTTATGTACATTTCTCCCGCCAAACTGCTAACAGTTGAAGAAGTGCTTGCAAATCTTATTGCGGTCATTATCGACTGAAAGTTTAATTTTTTGTAACAGGAACGTGCGGTCAAGGGCAGACAAAGGAGGTATAAACTCACCAGCAGTTTTTAGGAGAAACTGAAAGCAGAGAAAAGTGAAAATGGTGATAGCAATAACTTGTTGCAACTACAACGTTCGCAAGACCCCGTCCTCTTCGCTGCAACATATTTGCAATTAGCTTTTCCCAAGGGGAGCTTTAGCGCCCGGCCCACAAACCACAAATGTTATTAGGGTGTTGATACAGGCTACGCATGTAAATTGCCTGCTTGTAAACAAAGAAAGATGAAACTTCTACGTGATTACGCAACCTGCACGCTTTCTGCTCTTATACATGGGACATCACATACGATGTGTAAGACAAAGACAAGTTGTTAGACTCACTTTGAAATTGGCATCTTGAACAAACTAGTTTGAGCATGTGCGGGACTAGCGTGTACTTGCTACCGAATTCCTATGCCCAAAACACACGTAAAATGTGTATAACAGGTTCATATCAAACTTTTACTTGCACTATTGCTAATGAGATTTTCAATATTTTGCAGTTCTCTTTTGTGATAGGCCCAAGAGACAGGGATGCCGGGAGAGGCCACCCTCCTTACGCTTCGTAATTGGTTAAAGTAAGGAAATGATGTGGCATTTTTCAATTTTGAGGGCAAGAAAAAATAAAACCCCGGCAGACAATGCAGGGAGAGATGCACAATCAAAAGTAGAAGGACAAAAGTAAACTTTTGAAAACCGTGGTTTTTGTCAAGACGATTCGAAAAACCATTGATGAGGTTTTACTCTTCATTTCATTTTACGGAAAATTTCGCAAATTTCGACAAATTTCAGGCGATGTAGATATTATTTCTACGGAAAACCTTGGTCAAAGTCCGTGTTAGAAATAGGGACTACGACAAATTTGGAGGATAAACGGTTTCCGTCTCCTTGAAGAAAGCTTCCGCAATTACCTTCGTTAACAACTTAATGTTGTCCAAATTTCGAGTTCGGTGTTTGTCATTTGTCATATTTACTCACTGTTGTCGCCGCTTTACTTTGCTCTGGTCTTCGTCTTTGATCTCAGAGTAGAATTTCTCAAAAGCGTTCACAGTCGCATCAGTTTGATAGTCACTGCCACACTGTTTTGAACCCGGGGTCTCCTCTGTGCAGAATGGTCTGGTCGTGCGTTTGGCGCTGCCAGGCGAAACGCGACGGTTTTTCGCAGAAACGGCCAGAGAAGTGTCCATGGGAAAGTCGCGTCGGGTCTTCATATTGCTGTAGCGAAAACATTTTGTAGCAAAGCGTCGTGTCTGATTAAATCAACTCATGAAGATATGATGATGAGGTAATTACTGATGGACTACCTCTGCCAAAGAAAGACACCACTATGAAAAAAAGTTTTGTAATGCTAAGCATGAAGTTACAATTACCGAACAAACAAAATGGAAATTAAAATAGTAGGTCAATTTATTCAGTTTTTCACAACACTTATCTTTTACACAAGAAATTCCGTCAATTAAATTAAACTAAGACTCTCCCTAAGACTGAGAACAAACAATGATGAAGTTTTACAGGTGTCTGCTGTTACAGTGCAGGTTGTCCTTACCCGCAGAGGTTTCCCCACCACATAGCCCCTCTTTCATTCACTGTCCGAGTTGCTACTAAGAGAGGATTTCGGAATTTAACCGTGGTTCCTGCTCCCTATGTGCTATTGGAATGTCGCATAAAATGGAGAGAGTTTCGGCTCTGAGTAAACTATTTGTATTTCTCAGAATGCGTATATGGCTACTAACGTGGCTCATCTAATCGGTTGATTGTATAGGGTGGGGCTGTTTATTTCTAACAAAGCATTTGAGGTAGTTTTAAGCAAGGGGCCGGCAGCCTGCGGCTACGGAGCCACATGCGGCCCTTTAGCTCCTCTAAAGTGGCTCTCTGGATTTCACAAAACTTGGAATTTTGATTTGCATTTGATTGATATTAGAATGAAGTTGATTACATTTTAGCCTGTGCTCCTATGAAGTGGCCTGAAAAATAAAACGGCATCAACATTTTACAGCTCCTCACCGGTCATATGTGCTGGAGGATGAAGCAGAATAGCTCTTTTGTCAAAAAAGTTGCCGAGCCCTGATCTAAGGTTTGGTGGATTTACACCACTAAAGCGGTCTGACTAAAAGTTATTTCTAGAGTCCAATTCCAATTCAAAGCTTCTGCTACCAACAAACTTTGCATTCTGTCATGGGAGAAGAAAGTATGCCTAAAAAGAACAAGTTTCAAGTCGTAAAGCACCAAAGCGAGAACGTGGGCCAACAGCACATTTTAGTTCTTTATCTTTTTGTTTCGTGGTTTAGGCATCGAATGGCAAACCTTGCTACCTGTGCTGCTCGGCTATACAGTTACCTCGTAAGTCTCTCGTTTTCGGATGTCAAATGGCATGCATAACGCTATTTCAGATCAAGATATTTACTTTGTGAATGTAGCAATTATTAAGTTTTTGTACGTGACACAACAACTCTTTTTAGTGTACCTTGCACTTCTTTGTCAGGCAAGTTAGACATTTATTTATTTTATTGCACAGTAGTTTTTCACAATTTCAACCAGAATATACCTTTGGGCAAGCACCACATTGAGCTAGTTACTGCAAGCTTTACAATATGAAAAGTAAAGTGTAAAGTTTCCGATATCGACGGCTAGGTTTAGCGAACAGCGTTACCCATCTTTTATGGTTTTCATCGAAATTGCTTTCTTGAGGATTAGTGCAAGTCCAAATATCAACTCAATTACAGTAGTAACATTTCCTTTCTTTTTTCACTGATTTTTATTACTGTTGTTTAAAGTTGGGTATTGAAATTAAAGCCATCTTTTATTTTTTATTAATCGCTAAATTTAACCCACTTTAACCAAAGTTAGCACAATTATGGCCACTTGCTGTTCAAAAAAGCAATAGGTTGTTTGGTAAATGCAGTTCACATTGCTGACGTGCAATCTCAATCTTTATTTCGATCAAAAAAACTCTTCGTGGACTCCATAGCACAACTTTCCATCACGTAAACCTTACATTACACAAAATGCACTTGCTCGACCGATCAGAAATCAACCGCATGCACACTGCTGGGATTTAGATAAAAACATTTACTTCTTCAAAACTTTGCTTTCCAAAGTTTTTGCCATGGCGAATTGAGTTTGTTGGTTCCGAGCAAACTCTGGTCGATCGTTTCGATAAATGGTTCTCGGAATCCATACCGAAAAAGTTTACATTGAAACAAATCCTAAAATTTCAAGACCGACGCCAAGGCTTGTGCATCTTGAGTCCAACAGAAAGCATCTCGAGTCCGAAAGACGCCAAGACAAAAAGCGTCTCGAGCCAAACAGCAGGACTCATGCCTCCAAACAGCAGGCATGCAATTGTAGTAGAAAACACTGTCCAGAAACCTTCTATCACTGCTGCTGTGGGCTGCTAGAACAATTTCGAAACCGTTATTTTTCTTGAAATAACTACATTGCAAAGAAATGCGCTTTCTATTCCCACAAGAATATTCCAATAAATTTTGTACTTGTGATTTTATCGCGAAACAAACACTTTGCTATTCAAATGCTTTTTCAAAGCACTTTTATTGCTTTTTTGTTTGAATTGACAAACATCAGCCAACATACAGCAGGTCCAATGTCGCTAGTTCCTTAACATCTACGTACGTGATATTGGGATTGTAAGTACAATCGTCTGTGGTTTGTAAACATATTAAAAAGAGGATGAAAGTCACTTTGTGACCCATGTGAGTACTAAAGGATTTTGACTTCCGGAAAACATTCGGTTTGAATTGATACTTCTTGCGTAGAATAGATAAAGGTTAGATTTCGGTTACTAAGGTTTCTCTTCCCCAGGAGCGGATCCAACCAGTAAGGCTAGGGGGGGTGGCGATTTCAGTGATATTTAGGAGTCATCAAGTCTCACTGCGGTTTGACTACTGCAAGAGGGATGAAGTACACTTCATAACACTGCTGTGCAAACACAATGGACGATAAAATGGCCTTATATCGCAAATGATGCTTTCCGAATTGTACAAAATCATGGTGAATAAAGTTATTTCGTAGGTTTTAGGGGAGGCGATCGCCCAATCGCTCCCCTGGATCCGCCGCTGCTGTTGCCAATACCAAGTGCCTCGCTGAACAAGATTTCAAAGCTTTCAGCAGAATGCACAACGTTGACGTGAAAATTGCTTAGATTGCTCGACAAGCTAGGCTTGCACGGAGCTGAGAAGGTACAAACCTGCTCGAATGGTTGATCATTCGAAGTGGGACAGATGTGGCTTCTTGACCATTTTCATCGATTTGATGATTTATGACCATTTTTCGCACCTGTAAAGCAATGCAGAATGATATTGAAAAAATGCTTAAATGTGAATTTAGTGTGCTTGATGCAGTCATGTCATTTAACGAGCGTAGATCGCAACATAATTGCGTGTATCTTGAACCTGGCATCGTCACTTTCTTCATCGAAACAGAAGAGCGAAGTATTGTTTGGCAAATATCCATTCACCACCACACGAGCTTTTCCAAGAAGCCGTCATCTGTATGTGACTTTCCAAACTGACACGAGCGCTATAAGGACCATCATTCGCTTTCACGGGAAACATTATACTACGTATCAAAGTGACTAACGCCTGCTTTTTGACTTGTAAAGGCGGGGACATCGTAACAGGGAGAAGGCAGGGAAATTTGAGAAAATGTGAGGCCACCATTGAGTACCGCTTTAAATTTTTGGCACAGTTAGTTTGATAGACTTACAAGTGCATATCCTAATTGCGGATTGTATTAAACGTTGATCTTTTTTATAATCCTGGTGTTGAACACTGCCACACAATAGTTTAACCTTGAATTACGTATTCAGCTCAAAAACGCATAAAGTTGAAAACAACTGTTGGTTTTATGCGTTATGAACAATTTTAGCTAAAATGAATATTAGCTAAACCGTTCTAATTTCTAGAGTTGCGCTACACATTGAAAGTTGCTTGAAGCCGGCATAAAATAACCAATAGTCTTGCTTTAAAAAGCACGCTTCTACTTCCCTTGTCCCTCTAGTAAAAAAGACAGGATAAGCAATGCCTCCATATTCCGACGACCCTACTCGCAAATACGTTTCAAGGCATTAGGCCCTAAACTGCCCTACATATAGAAAAGGACACAAAACTGATCTTCTTTTGTTATAAACAACGCAAGTTTCAAATGCAACTGCACCACATATTGAAAATTCTAACCTCTAACCTTTTTAACGACCAGTTTTTTAGCGAATTTGAAAGACTAAGATAGACATCTAGATAAAAAGAAAATATTTTGAAAATTTTCAGCAGGGATAAACTAAAGAGCCAAACGCAAAGTCTTATAAAAACGGCCTCATCAGACTTTACATTGGAAATCGGATAAAAAAGGTAATGGGCTTCTAAGCTTTCAAAAGGTAATAGAGCAAGGGTGTCCAAATCTGCTCTGTGTATGAGCCGCATATCGCAAAACGCAGGTGAAAAAGAGCCGCAACATAAATATCTGAAAACACGAATTTATTTGCAATCTACATTTCTGTGACATAAGTCTTTTTGGAACGACTTGAAAAGTAATACTTTACGGCACGCTAGTCACCACAGTACCATTTTACAATATTTCTACACTTTGCCATAGAAATAAAAAATAAAAAACAAATACATAATTTTTCGGAAAGCTCAAAGAGCCGCATGCAAAGGTTCGAAGAGCCGCAGTATGGCCGCCCCTGTAACAGATTTTTCCTCACACTTTCATTAGTAACTTGCTCGCTCAGAAAACACTACCACCTTTGAGAACAAAATGTTTACCGCTGATACCCAACGATTGTTAGGTCTGTTATTATCTTCGTCTCCTCCGGCCATCAGCCTGTCCATGAAGTTACACGATGACTGCTTGCTCCAGATGTTAGCGATCAAGCCGGCACCTGCCTTCGAATCATTCTCGTGGTTTTCGCCCAAACTTCCGCTTCGATCCGCGTCGACTGTTGTAACCGTGCTGACGGAAAACCGGCCGTCAACTGCCGTGTACGAAAGGCTTGTTGACTCAATAGCTCCGACCGACCCATCATCCTGTCTTTCGCAAACGCTCGTGTTTGAGGACGGCGCATTTAGAACGTGATTTGCGTCGTTTGATGAACATGTGGTCACGGACGTGTTGTCAGCGCGTGGATGAAATTGTTCTTCAGGTTCCGTCATTGCTGACAGGGGGTCTGCACACAGCCAAGGTTTTTATTGCAAAAAGCTGACCCGCAGAACATCTACAAAAGTTGGCAATTACGGGATACATGCAATTTCAGTAATTTGTGACCATAGTACCGCCAAAGACTCGAACCGCTGTTGCGGCAATCGTTTCAAACGTACTTATGTGTATTCGCGAGTAAAGAGGTTCCACGTTTACATCGGTGTCAAGGTGACGACAAAGATAACAAAAGTGCACAACGACGCAGGAGAGCGGAGGTATTTCCCCCTGACCTGTCAAAAGAAGGGCAAAGGGGGCGGAGGTGCCGTTTCATAAGAGTATCATGGGCAATTTCATGGTTGATCAAGATCGAATTGAAACAAATTCATTGCAGCTATACACTCACCCAAAAATTCATATTGGTTTTCTATTATTTCTGGTTATATTTTTGAGGTCAACATTGTTATTGAACAGAAACTATAGCGTAGTGGTAACGATTTTTTTCTTTTTTGTAAGTTTCGATTCCGTCAACTCTTTAACTGTCCCCTGCACTATCGCTGCTCCGGCGTTCTGGAAGTCCAAATAAAGATGGTGCGACGCAACACGACCATCGCACCACCATTTGCCAATGGGTATAACTGCAACACGCAACCGCTGAGCAGAGCAGTATTACGAACAACACAGCCATTATATCTTTTGATGACTCAGTTGATGAAACGCCTTGCACATATGCTGTGATTAGCGACCCCAAATCTGAAAAAATGTATCTAAGAAAAATTCTAGAATAAGCCTGTAAATTTCTCTGCGAGATTCCTTGTCAGTTTTTACAAATATAAGGTGCAAACAAAGTCCTGGTTATGCAGAACTTAACCCCATTTTAACTCACTTCTTGCGACCACTTCAAAAATCTTCAACATCCTGTGAAAGAAAAGTGCATTACACTTGTTTACAACACTCCCTGCGTACTGCGAGATCGGAATTTGGATGAAGGAGAATGCAGTAATTGCAAGCTTTTGACGCTTGGTTTTTGTTGCACCTGTCAAAGGTGGACGAATAATACTGAACCCGTATGCAATTATTTGTTTTTCATTTGAACACTAAGGGCATCGTTTTGCAAAAATTTCTAAATCTAACATGAGACTGTACTTTCTCCAACAAATTTCCTGGGAATTCCGTCATAACTTTCGACACAATCCAAAATGAATTCGGAACCACGCTTCTTATGCATTAGAACGAGCAGACATTTTCCTTTTACTCCACATACTCCTCCCCTGTTGTAGTGTGGCAGAACATCTACGAGAGATGATGATCACTTTGACAGACTTTTCAAACCACGTCCGTGGAAACGTTGTGGTCTTTGGGTTGCCAAGTCATCAGGAGACCACAATTCGCATCGCTTCGATTGCCCCATGGAAAAGCGTGACCAGTACGTTGGGACAGGTTTAGCTGCAGGAGTTGCCAGAGTTGAGAAATAATTCCCGCCTCCCATATCTGTTCTTCATGCCTAGACTAATTGCTTTGCATGGCTGAGGAGCTCATTTCGGCCTTGAAAAGACAATTCAATCAAAAACTGGAGCCATGATAGGTTCATCACCAAATATTATACTTGTTTCCAAACTGAATGTGCTTGAAAATTTTAGAATTTTGAGATGCGCCTTTATTTCTACTGACTCATTTAGGCTCATTCTTTTTATATGTCACGATAATGATATTAGCTGTACATTGGCGTCGAGAGCGTCACATTTCTTAAGACATAGTTGCAATGTAATATATTTCCTTGGTTTGATGCCGTTATTCATGTTAAAGTTAACACCTCCCTGCATTTGTCCCGGCATTTCATATTTTTGAAAATTTTCAAGCACATTCAATCTGGAAACAAGTACAATTTGGTCATTTTTTATTTAGAAAAATTAACACAGTTTTGTAACTGAGGACTGGATCGTGGTGGGGCAGGCTTAACCTCCAGAAACTGAAATAATATTTGACGATACTTCAGCAAGTCTTGTGTCCCCAGTTCCAGGTAATAAAAAGCCAAGTTTTATCAAAACAATCTAACATTTCTGTTGGAAATAGCTCTACAAGCCTCGACTAATGCTCAACCACAGGAGATCATTACATACAGGAAAATCTTACAACTTTCGGTCTCTTCCTGCGAGCAAACGCTGTATCTTAGAACACGAATCCTGTAGCAGTAGCTGCACGGTTACCATAATTTCAACGATTAGCAACTTGATGGTTTTTTTCTGGAGCAAAAAAAATCACTGTAAACTATGACAAGAGGTATTGTTTGCACCTGTAGAACACCAAGGACGCATGTATGCTTTGCAAATACCCAACGACAATGACCTTTCCACAGCATGCTGGCTTTGCAGATATCAGCCTCAGTGGTTGTGCTATGTCGACTCCTTTGATGTAACTGTGTTTTTTGGGTGGGTTTGTATTGATCAGCGTTAGAGTGATTTCGGCAAAAGTTTTGTGTTTAAAGAAATGATTTAAATCCTCGTAAGCATCGTTGACTATACCGCTTCATATTTGGCTGATTTTTATAATGGTCACAATACAATAGGTTGTGCTTAGTTGGGCGGCTTGGGCCGCCGGTTAAGCTGTTTTCAATCCGCAAGATTGTGGTGGGCGCAATACAATCAAGACAATTCACTACTTTTCATTCATTAAATCTGTAGAAAATAATATTATGGTGTCTGCAGACAAAAAGCAAACCAGTAGTCTGGGGAGGAAGAACTTTTCCAAAAAAGTTTAACGTGTAAGTGCTGAAAGGTCAGTCGAATGTATCATGCGAAGTAGTTTAGACAGGATTGATGACATCCCAAAGGTAAAGTTAATCTTCAAAAATTTCACGTTGAACCCCTGAAAATTGATTGTTCGCATGAAAATGTGAATAACAATAAATTTCCTGTAATTTGTTTATCCTGAAGATGTGCTGTATTTTAGCATCAATGACGAGGCGACACTATCTTAGTAAATAGATTCTACAGACTACAGAGTTCCTCTCTCTTATAACTCTTGCAAAAATATCTGTAGCTTTTCTCTGTTACCAGAATTAAATCAGCTTGTTCTAATTATCAACCCGAGTGTTTCGCGTTTGGTCATGAAGTAGATTCAAATCTTGAAGAACTTGCTTTGCTTGATGTCCACTGCATTTTCTTGTTGCAAAAAGCTGAAACAGTCATCGCAGGTGTTGTTGTTGGGCAACTACATCGATGGACCGTTGTCACTGACTGTTGCAAACTCTTTCGTGTGCGACTGTCTGCAAAGAGTAGGGATCATTTTACAGCTTCGTTGGGCATAGCAATACCTTTTGCGTGCGCATTTTCAAAGATCAGCCTTCATCTTCTTGCTAAACTCTATGCAGACGTTCTTGGTTTATCGATCCTACGGTCAAGAAAATGGCTGTCAAGAAGTGGGTTGAACCGTTTCGATGACGACACTGTTTTGATCAATTATTGTAAATGATTAAACTCAAAGGGCCATAAATATTGATTTCGGGTGATAGATTAAGGCAGATGTGATGACGAAGCTAATTCCATGGCATTAAAATACCTAAAACGCACACAAATCCAGCACTTCTCCACGAAAAATAATTGCCTCGTGAAGTTGCATCAATCACAGGATACAATTGCCTGACTATGCAGCGTTTCCCTACCATCATTGATACGTACAATTGCCGACTATTCTATTTGAATAAGAGCTGTTGATGCCTACTTTGTAGGCGAAATATATACTTTGTAAGATCTTAGTGTCCGATTCTTTGCTGAAAAAGGAATTCTTTCCATAGACAATGATTGATACGTCGTGCTTCTTTAATGTGATTGGACAGCCCTGCACTCTTATCAGAGCATAGAGCAAAATAGTACTGTATTTGTTTCAGCACACGAAGGTTTAGTCACTACTCACTGCTAACCTTAGCAACATGCTGCTTGCAAACAGAATCTGATTCTGCAGCATGTGCTCATTCAAGAGGTTTTACCGCAGTAACGGCCATTCGGACATCCTGATAAGCAGATTACTACAGGTGTCCCATTTTGACTATACCTTGAATTAAAATTTTCAGAGCTCATAAATACCAAATCAAGCGATAAAAATCAAGCAATACAAGTCTTGATCAAGACAAGCCATAACGGTCTGGTAGTAGATTGAATGAAATGAATCATAGTTTAGTGAAAGTCAGCTATACAACGGACACTTTTTCCCATGAGCCTAGATGACGCAACTAGGAATGATGCCAAGTAAACTGAAAATAGTTTTATACCATCATTACCATCCACTACTTTGCCTCATGACACATTTGAAAGCACATCTAAGGTAAAACTGTTTTTGTCGCAGTGAGGACGACGCCAACGTATGTTCGACAAGGCATGTTGACTTGTTCGGGGTCACAGAAAGAAAGGGCTGCTTTGTTTTTTAACATTATATTGTCAGTAGCGATGCGTCGTTCTGGGCCGGTTCGCCCTGTCACCACCTGCGAACATTACGGTCGTGATAGCTTCGACAAGCATCCGAGGAATCGATATCGCCCTGTACGGCCGCTTGCCTCGTATCGCTTAATTGCTTGCGGAGGCAAAGTGCTGATAACAGCGATTAAACAAAGCACTATCAGAGCTTTTTCCGCGCACGAACCACGTTTCCGTTTTATCCCGGGACAGAACTTATCCTGGAAGGGCGTAATGCGACGCCCTGATACCGCAGCACCTGCTGCAAACAGAAAGCAACGGCTACAGATGGGACGAGTGGAAAAGTCGTTTCTTTTTTCAGCAAACAATCAGTTGTAACAAGCACACGCCTAGTTGTGGTCTGGTCGAAACGAGAACCGTCAAATTCGCTTTGTCTCAAATCGTGGTTGCAAAAACAGCATGCCCCTATATTTTAAGTTACATTGCCGAAACGTGATGCAACCGTAACTCTGAACCGTTTCACGTTTTAGGTGAAACGCATCACGCTTCATCCGGAATTAAGTGCAACCAATACATCTTTTTTGGAGTGTCTTTGGAGAGAATAATGTAAAACGTTCTGATCTCTCTAAAAATCAGTGTTACGTTACTTACAGAATATGTTACATAACGTTTTCAGGGAACAAATGTCCAAAGAATTAAAATGTGCACTGACAAGATCAGTTTACATTTTATGAAATTTTTACATAGTTTTTCAAATCTTTGAAATCTGAAGTTTATTTCAATGGGGTTGCCTGAAACAGCTATGGCTTCGAAAAAATATGTTTTTCCGATAACGGTTCCGATGAGCGTTAACCACAGGCTCTCAACGAACTTAAAGGTATATTTGATCTGCGTTGGGAAAAGTTTCCGTAGTACATTTACTGCTTCGTAACACACCATTTTTATGATTTGTTGCAGTAAAAAATATAAAAATATTTGAAAACAATGGAAAAAGGCATTAAACCAGCCTTAATTTTTATGCAGCACATCAAAATAAGTTTCTCTGATGACCGTTTCAAACGTTTCTACGGACTATAATCGTTAATTTCGGTTTCAACGTTTGTTTAGGCCAACGTGCAACTGCAGAAATTGCCGAAATAATGTTTACTGATTGACACTGCTTGCTTGTAACAAACGCAAATGTAAACAAATTTGAAGAAATTCGATAAGCTTGTGCTTTATACAATACAATTTGGGAAGCAAGAATTTCTGACAGTACGGCTGCGTTAACACCAAGTGAACCACAGACAAACTTGCACAAGCGTAAAACAATATTGGTGGTTACAGTTATATGGTTATAACAAACTTTTAACCGTCCGTTTCTTTGCGGTTATGAATTGGTTTCTTAACTTAACAACCACCACATTCAGATGCAAAGACAAGACAAATGTAACTGTACTTGACGTTTGCTGAATCCCTATGGCTAATAATTTCTGCAAGGTGGCGCTGCGGATTTTCAACAGAAGATCACAAAAACTCACTTAGCTAATTGTACATGAGACTAAAACCGCACCTCGCATTCCATCGGCGACGCTGCTTGAAGACGTCAACTCTTCTTTTCTCAATCTTTCCAGAACATCCCCATTTCGTTCCATTTCCCATATGGCTTCTTCTATCCGAGACTGGTGCTTTCGCGCTGTCGGTCCACCACCAACGGGGTTAGCTTGGGTGTTCGCTTTGATCGCAACCATGTCTCGCCACTTTCGCGCGGAAGAATCGGCATTGGCGTGCTGGTAACAGTCGTCACGCCGCGGTAATGTCATAGCAGGTGTTTCGGAGGAATGATTCATTTAGGTGACGATGTGTCCCTGTGAACTATCTGCTTGGTGATTGGCACATTTTCAAACAACGCTACATTTGCACCTGAACGGCCTGCAAAGGTAAATGTATAAATGACCAGATCTTACAACATACAACAAATTGAAGTTCACATCTATACCTAGCCAGGACCTACGAGAGGAGGTTACAAGAGGTACAACGCACCGGGGCTCGGTATGTACTGGGGGCTGGGGCCCGGGAAGATGAAAGTAAGCACGCAAGGTTTTTCTGTAGTCAAGCCCAAAATTACTAATGCAAGCCAGTTGTCACTATAACAATAAATCTATTTATAAATCTTAGCATAGTACAGTGGCTGTTTTATCTAAGGCCTATTCTGATTACCAGAGAAACAAGCTATAAAAGTTTCGACGAGGGCCCCAGACGCTAGAAGGGCCCGGTACTAGTCTTTGCAACCCCTAATCAAATTTCGCTCAGAAGCCCTGCACCTAGCAGTAGTACCACCAATACATATTGTAACATCATTTTGATAATGAAACTTCGAATCCAAATTCCCAACATGAGATAATACTCAAGTCTGTTTTCTCCTATCTTCTAGCTGCAGTAAAACTGCTTATTCTGAGAAAAGCAGTTCTTCGCGTTTTTTTTCCTTTACCGGCGAGAAAACACTTGACGCGCTCTGTCATGAGACTGAATTAATCTCCGCTTATCATTCACAGACGTGACAAGCGCACCATCACCTTAGCGACATATGGAATTCATGACAGGCGTGCACCAAAAAGACCCTTTTGGAAAAGTAAAACTTTGCTGCAATTAAGACGTTGATTAGAGTACGGTAAAAGCAAGGAACGTTGATCGATAACAATCAACAAGAACTATCAGCATATCTCATCACTTGCGTTTCCTGAGTACTAGTCCTGGATTTTGATATTCTGCAAGAATTTGGCAGACGAAGCAACATGGTTCGCGTCGGGTCGTATCAATAAGTAAGAACGAAATCGCATTTCAGTGGACATTAGACCAGATAAAGCAAAGTGCGTAAGTCAAAATTTTATGTCGTGACCATTTTAACATCTCTGTGTGAGGAGCTTTTAGATTCATGGGTCTCCACCAGGAAACCGAAAAGACTTTGAAAAATTTTTTTTACCCAACTAAAAATTGTGTCAGCATCTCAGAGCATGAAGTATCACGCATCTCCCTCGTTTCAATTAAGTTTCCAATTTCCCTGTGCTGGTAGCATAATGCCAGGTTGTATGCCACTCCCTTCACTCAAGGCTTTTCTATAAACACTGCATAATCATTGTTTCGCCAAAATACTCGGTGCCCGTAACCGTAACCGCTGTGACTATGGTAGAAACGACTGAGCAGATGCTTCTTTGGAGGGCTTTCAGTGCCTTGCTGCAAGATGAAAATATTTCCAGAGATAAAGATGATTGGTGGTGAAGCGTGTTACATAATCCACGCACATCACGAGTCGTGGAATAGCTGGTCGCCTCTGCATAACAAGTGGATCGGCAAACAGCAGAAGATCTATATGGGTATATCACAGCGTCAAACTTTGTAGGATGCTTTTATGACCAATGTTTTCGAAGCACGGTAAGAGCGAACGAATGAGTGAGTGCGAATTGTCAAAACTTAGTAGCGGTCGAGGAACTTTGCTTAACCATGCATACAGTGAGTCTTCTTTAATGGTATTTAAACGAAGTATGCGATGTAACCGAAAAACCCACCTAAACAAAGTGATCTTTCCTACTATTACGCGATCCAAACTGTTTTGTTTGTCGGTAACCTTTTGCAGAGATCCAAAACAAGCCACTCCAAAACTGCGAAAGCTCTCAAAAGGCTTGTGACTGCTACAGAACCGTCGCCAGAAAGTCTTCAATAGGGGGCTTTGCGTTTGTGCAGGGGTCTTGACATTCTAATATTCGACAAAAGCTTCACGGATTTATAGTGTTTCATATTTCAATTTGGGGGGCTTGGAGCTTTGTTTGGGGGATTTAAGCCCACCAAAGCGCACAATGAAGCGGCAAACTTGCTTAAAGCACGATGATGTCGTGAATAACCAGTCGGTTAAATCTTGTCGATGATTGGACACAGCACATGCGCATTCAACGAAATCGAAAAGTATGCAGGATGCTGTCAGTGGAAAATTACCATTAAAATTGTGGCATTAAGTTTCAGCAATAATAGATACTATGACGTCGGCTCATTTGGCAGCCAATGTAAAACTAAAATAAAAAGGACAGTTTTATTAAGCCTTCTATGAGACAACACACAGAAATAGAGAAATTGATCGAAAACAACAGCTCTTTTCCATGCGCAAAATTCCTTTCGGTAATGGGTCCAATTTGCATTTCGAATTTAAGTCGATTTCTACATTGACTGTGCAACACCACTGAATATTTATTCATTCTCATTTTACTGTATTTATCAGGTAAACCAAGTGCAATGCCTGCCGCAGTACATTTTAAGAAAAATTTTATTTGCTGTTAGAAAACACCTATCTTTCAATGGAAGACAAAACTTTTTAAAAACGACCCCTCTTTCATAGAGAAATGTCCTGACTTGAACTATCTGGCAATTATGACCGTTGTTACATGTAACGGCTTCTATCGATTTTACCCGAGATTTGGAAATTGTCCAATAAGTGACGATGGACGCTATGATGTTAAAACATCAGCCAGGCGAAACCTTTGCACAAATGTCGTGAAAAAAACTGAAACGGTGAGATGTAGGTCGAGTGGAAATGAGCAACAAGACTTCTCGATCGTTTTCCGAATCCTGGCAACCCAAAAACAACCAATCAACAACCAATACAGTGAAAAGAGAAACACTAACAATGTCTACAATTATGGTAGCTGGTCGCAAACAATTCCATTTTTACACTGATATAGGTCATTCGGTTTAAGACATTGGCTAGGCTAGATCAAGCAAATGTATATCATAGATGTCATTCTTGCAAGTGTTCCCACATGATGTAAGTCAAAAAATCTTACATTTTGGAAAAAATTGCATTTGAAAACCACCCCTCTTTCAATTACTATTGCATTACCGCCCAATTACCACAAAAAGCCTCTCCTGGCTGATAAAAGTTTCTCGGTTTAAGGCTGAATTAGCCTTAGATGTAAACAAGTTTTCATCGCTAATACAATTGCGCATCGAAGCTCACACAGGTGGACATATTTATTTAAAGCATTCCACAAGGACGATGGCAAAAAAAGAATTTACCATCAAAATGTTCGTGCATGTATTGCATATATTTAACCGCCCAAGATGTTCAAAATAACTTAAGCTTTCAAACGTCTACTCAAAGACGTTTCATCTTCTCATCTGTAATACCCTGAGCCCTGTCACGTTTGAAAGTTTATACATTAAACATTTTGGGACTTTTTCGCGCCCTAGGGATAATCAAAGTTCAATCCTAATATTCTGTGCTTTTGCAGAAAGCCGAATTTTTGCTGTTCTGTCAACCTGCACGGTGATGTTTGCATTCACTGAACACCCTCTTGCGTAAAAGCTATGGTAATATTAAAAACGCATGTATTCTCTTCTGCAGCAACCTCATTTACTTTTACTTTAGCTTGATTGCGTAGTTGCAAAGTTTTCAGTGGTTCTTGCTGATCAGTGGTCTTGCTGCTTTTATTTGCATTTAACTGCTCACGCTTTCAATTTCTTTGTTTACGCTTACGGACTTGGATGAGCTTGCCTTGTTTTTGAAACTGATGTAAAATAGTCAGTGAAAGTGTTTTCTCGCTTTCGTTTTTTAGTTACATTTGTGCTTTCACTCATTACGCATTGTTTTGCTTCTCTTAACTTTCGGTTACAAAATGCACATAATCAACTTACTCTTTCTTGTCATTTAGAATCAAAATTCCCTACAATGACACTTGCACAGTATGACATTAAGTTGCTATGGGCGTTGGGAGTGATTTTAAATCATAGCAAAAACCGCAAGCTTCGAAGTCAAGTTACATTCTGCATCCTAACTTTCTTTTTAACTATTGCAACTACATTAACTTTCTGACGTCAGAACGTTTCACGTTAAGTGCATGACAGGATGATTCCTTTAGTTACAAATGTTAAAATAAATCTTGAAGAAACCTAATACTAACTCTGTAGTATTCTGAAACAGCACCGTACTGTACTATATTCTCCTAACCACCACTCATTGTACTATAACCAGGGCCGCAACCAGCGGATATTTTTTGGGGGGCGTGCAAAATGATTGTAACTTGCTATTGTACCTAACAACTAAACATGTGTTAAATTTCTGGGTGAGCTATTGCCAGGTTTCTCGCCTCATGGTTGCGGCCTGGCTATAATAGATGTAGCCTACAAGGAGAATAAGCACTATGTCGTCAAGCAAACTGTTCTATCAGTACAAGTGCGTACGCAAAGGGTTGGGGTTGAAACCCTCTTTGAGCAAGATATTTTACAAAAACTTGATTATCTGCGCAAAGGAGATTAAGTGTTTTCGCATACTTTTTGCTTGTTAATTTGTCGACTTAAATGCAAATACCACAGAATGATTTTGCATGCAAATTTCAAGGAACATTGTAAATGGGCCAAAAAGCAATAACTAGGTTTTGGTGGGAATCTGGGTTATCGTCTGCATCCAGAAACCATCTCACCACTTTTTGCAGACCTTTCGTCCACTACACATGTTTAAGATTGTGTTCCACTATAGTTCACTTTGTCTGAAACAATTTGTCTTTATTTTGTCTGCTATGGCTGAGCAACGCAAGTGGTGACGGCATTGGCTACATTACCAGTTTCGGTAGCATGATAAAACTGTTAACAAGCCCAAAAACAGCAGTTGTTAACATAGAAGCATTCACGCATTTGATAACGTCTCAGCAGGGAAGGAGGAAAACAAACAAATTGCTGGACTTCTACACATAACAAAAAACCGAAAGATTTCTTACGTACTTTACGCGCATTCTCAATCCTTGTGTAGTTTTAGCAAGATTCGATCTTGCCAACCGGGGTGTGCGCCAGCCAATCTAGCCGCACACTTTCCATGCTCCACTGCTCGACAGCGCAGCTTGATTTTGCGGTTGTAAATTGCTCTGACGCAGTGATGGGTGTCTTTTGCTCCCCTGTTTTAACGCGCAGCCTGCTATTTCTGCGGTTCTGAATTGCTGTGTCGAAGGGTTGAGTTTATTTTCCTCCTATATCGTAAAATGCAGCGCTGTTAAATTATATTCAGTGTAATGACCCATAAATTAAAGAGAGTGCATGTAGACAAATATGCATGTTGTGTCAACAAACTTCGCGAAAACGTTGGTTTGGAAACATGAACATGACGTCAAATTGTGACGTCACAAACAGCGCACTCCCAATACAAATGACGACCATATGCCACAGAATGAAACCTCCCCGTGAAAATTTTCTGCGTATGCCAGTGTATTTGGAGTCCTCGATGTACCTGACCGGCACCTACCGTTAGGTCAGATCTTTGTAAGCCACATAGCTTATTGGATCGTTGCAGTACTTCCTGAAATCATGTAGTTGTAATGTTTACCCACATGTATTACTCAGGCTAATTCGAAGCAAAACTTCTTTTGTGGTCTTGTTTTCTCGTAAATCTACGTACGCGAAGGTGAGTGATTTACGCAAAACGGTCTTGTGAAGCTTTTGAGTTCATCGCAAATTGATGTCGCATCCCCCCTAAAACACTATATGCCTGTTTCCGCCACAGCGGGTAATTTTGGATTTTTGTCGTGCTTTGATTTCCCATCCAGCTATGCTGCAAAGATGAACGGATTTAGGTTTTTCAAATCCAAGTCCTATCCGACAATCCCATTTGAAAATCCAATCCAAATCCAAATCCGATAAACTGACAGTTCCAAAATCTAAGTCCTGTTTGAATCCAAAATTCTATCAATCGTGTTCTGCTGAAGGCAAAATAGTTCTACGAAAGGCAAAATAAATTGATTATTTATTTTGCCATTGTGTTTTCATGTTCACTAACAATTGGTTTCCTTACTGCGCAATGGTTTTTTGTATTGTTACTGTTTATTAGCTAAGTCATTTGAAACAATATATTAATCAATCAATGCAAAGCAGTGTTTGCCTCATAAGGCAAAAAATACAATACCAAAAAATACCTTGGAAACTAACGCAAGTTAACTTATGCTCTATCATTGGCTCATAGCACTATAACAGTGGACATTTTGAAGACTTCAAGGCAAGCACTATTATCATCAATGCAATGAAAAGCTCACTTATAAAATGTAAGACAGCAAATCGGACAAACAAATTATCAGGCACAAAATACAACACAAGTGAATTGTTAGCACTAGCCTACACATATATAAAACACTAAAGATCACGGGTTAAGAAAAGGGATAGAATCAATAAGAGTCAAACAAATTTCTTAACTTTGATGACATGATACACAAAAGAGCAGGCTTGTACCTTTCATCACTGGATATGTAGATGATCCAAACACAAACACGGTTTACAATTTCGACGGATGTGAGAAACTCCACTCACGCAAACGTACAGATTAAATGCAGTCTTCTACAACTCCGAAACAGAAGTTTCGAAGAAGTTCAAACCAAGATTATCAAATCCAAATCCAATCCAAATCCAGTTAAGCAGAATTTATAAAATCCAAATCCATCACAGAGCTGTAAATCTGTCGGATTTAAATCCAAATCCATGTTCATCTCTGCTATGCTGGGTGCTTTGCAAAAACTGATTAAGACACCTGATGGAGCGAATTTTTGCAATAATTTCACGTGGCAACGACTCCTAAGCAAGTGAATGCGGAGAATGAAGTATAAAAGGAAAAAATGAGACGGAGTCTATGTCATTTGAACCACATAAAGCTGGATACATTCGGCATCAGCGTTGATCAAATGCAATCGCCGCCATTGTAGCAGATAGCAGTTAGAAATTTCTCGAACTAACGTTTCCAGCAACGGAGGGTTTCTCTGAAGCTAAAAGAAGTTTTTGTAAACGTTCCTGTTACGCTGATACTTAAAGTAATGTACGGCAGGTTACACTTAAAAACCTAATCGTGAGTTTTGCACATTCAGGAAAATGAATTGCCGATACGACACGACCAGTCAGATCTGTTTTCCAATGGTCGCCAAATAAAAGTTTGTTGAGTTGTTGGTTTAATGGCATTGCCGCAATAAGTTTTGAAGAGTAGGCTGTTGCATTTTCGTTTGTTTTGTTCTTAGCTTTGCTATCCCCAAGTAAGTGCGCACAAATGTTTTTATACCAAGATTAAAAAATGATTGATTCAATTTTTTGGTTCCTTCGCGCAACACAGTTTAAGCAACGTAGTTTCGTTAACGTCTTGAGCAATGCATGCTCGGTTAGGGACTTGGTGTACTTGCGAAGCTACATTGATAATATATTTCTTCCAATCTCTCTTTGCAAACAGTTGAAAGTTTTTTGTGGGTTAAAATTTGGCTTTTTTCTTCACTTATAAAAAATAATCCATCAATATCAAACGCTTTTTCCTACCGTAACATCTGAAACATTACAGAAGAGTAGAAGTTTACCTTGGCATTGAAATTATTTATTAGAATGGTACGCACAACACTTTACGTGTCGTTTTTGAGAACGTTAACATTAAAGCCCGTTGTTAAGATATCTGCAACAAAATAAAGGGTGTTTATAATTTTAAGCCTAATGTTTAAATTCTAATAAAAAAACGAAAAAAGTTTAAAAAACATGTAGTCTACTTCAAGAATAAAACTGTTGCTTGAAATACGAGGTTTGTTTTAAGCTAAGGTTTGTAGCTTGAAATCCGGTAGAACGAGCAAACCGTGGTGCGTTCATTCTGTTACGTAACTAGCCATGCTATCTTGATTGGATCGTGTCTAACCGGTGTGAAATGAGACCGTTTTCAGCAAGCAACGGCGCTCAATTGCCTCCTCGAGCACACAACGGTAGCATCGCATAGCTTTGACCTGACAAAATTGTCCATGCCAAGCATCAATGCAGATACTAGCACAAATATTGATTCAGGTCGTTGAGGGTTGGTCTGCCTATCTCTCCACCTTCAGATAAATTGATCTTGCGGACATTTCCTGAACGGTCGCCGTTGCTTCAGCATTTTTTACAAATGACCGGGTCAGCTAGCTAATTGTTTTCGGCGCCAGCAGCCCTGCGTGGTTTGATTGTTTAGGCCTCTGTAAGTTTTTAGAGACGGCAAGCTCGTTTCCCTACACAAAGCGGTAAATCTATTCCTGCTGGTTGAAACGTAATGGCAAGAAAACGAAAGCTACCTTTTGAAATGTTGCTTTTCTGTGTATCATGATAAGAAATTTTGAACCTGTCCTAGGTCTATTTCGGTTAAAAGTCAACTATATAAAGTTCAGCTCTTGCTCAAGTCTAATTCAAGCTCAGCGTTTGTTCAAGTTCGAAGTTCAAACTTAGTTCAAGTCTAATTCAAGAAGGCAAAGCATACACGCTCTAGTTTCCTACTGGAGCCTGCCTCCGTACACTGCGAAAACTGATTTCATCCTATTTTTGCTTGCACGCATAATGAAGAATGAATTTGTCCATAAGAAGTAAGAACATCTAGATTCAAGTTAGATTCTTCAACTCGCATTCAGCATTTTTCACCAAATCCTTGATGACACTTCTTTAATTTATTGGTACAGTATATTAAAACTGGTAAATCAAGGTCCGCTTCAATTTTTCAACGAATTGAAAGATTTACACACGCAGTCACACTCAGATCAACAGACACACGTTAAATTACATGAAGTGACACAGTTTTAGATTAGCTATCCTCATGAGTATATGTGTGTGAAATATGGCCTGAAAATACTGAGTTCATCTAAAAATACTTTTTAACACACACACACTTGCATTCACACACGCACATACACCAACAGTTGGGTATTGTAAAGAATACGAGACAAATGCTGTCTGCCCAATTCGAATTTACATCGCGCTCACATCACCAGTTAGCTAAGTTCCCCTCGAAAAACACCTTCATTTGCTGACCATATCACTAGTCGAATGCTGATAACCTAATGCTAATCACATTGCATGAGTTGTTGCCAGTCGCTGAGGTCAAAGCAATAGGCGTCATAAGGGAGGAGGCAGGGGTCAGTTTCCCTCTTGAATTTTGAATTTGATATTTTGCTAATAACCTGTCGTCAGTATAAAAATGGTTTTCTTAGGTTGGAATTGGTAAAATGAAATTCGACCACTGTTGCTCCCCCTGGAAAGAATCCGTTTGTCGCCCCTGAAATTTTTGGTGATGACCATACAAGATTGAATATTTGTCCAACTGGTAGAAGACAAAACCATTATCACTGAAGTGGCCCAATTTTCCTACGTTTTCATGGCAATTTCCCCATCTTGATAACACGCCTGAGGCAAGGCTGCTTTGTAAAAAATTGAATCTTTGAATGCCACCAGTAGTTTTAGTTATTTGGGAAATGGAGACATGTCCTGCGAGCACCCCAACTGATTTCTTCGTATCAAGAGTCCCCTCAGAAAAGTGCTAAAGTGTCTGAAGTCTTCTTATTTTCGTGTTCATTTTTTGTTTCCTCTTTGGTCCAGCTGATTCGACGATCAGATGATCTTTCAGCTGGACCACGCACTATATTTTTGGTTTGTTTTCGTGTCGTAAAAACCGAATAACAAAACCTTTAACTGAATTTTGCTTGTTTGTAACAAATATCCAAATTGTTGCGGAATTTCACACGTTGGTTTCACTTTAGAAGGAAGTTTTGACAGTCACATTATTTGCATTGCATAAATCCAAATCATTGTTGCTGAGTCGTATATTCTTCTTTTAGCACAAAAACTTCCAAACTGCGGATCTGGGATTATAGTTGACTGTTCCTACGCCATTCACAGCTAAGTGCAGTCTTTTTTACGGCTGACATGACTGTGATGATAAGAAACCAAACACCACCGGGCAAACTTGTTTGGTACTGACTCCTCTATACATCTATAGTACGCTTACAGCTTGTAAGTGATTGAGTCGCTTACTCCGAACTGCCTCGCTCCTTGCGCACTGACCAAGCCCACTGCCTCTTCAACGTATTCCTTGACGATCTCCTTTCAAAAATTTCAGCTGCTAATTTTCGAACTGAGAACGGAAAATGCGCATAATTCTTAAAGGTAAATGAATGACAGAAAATAAAGCAAATGAATCTTCATGTCCGTAGTCAGGGTCAATTTTTTACCGAGGCGAATATGTTAAATGTGTCACCGGCGTGGTACGTTGTTAAATGTAGTTTATGGAGGCCTAACATCCTACCCCTATTTAATCTAGGCTGGTAATATCTCTGGTGGTTGCAAAACAGTGTAGCTGCCGTGTTGCTCATTTCAAAACAGCCACACAATATAATATGATTTAGCATTACAAAATTGTTTTGCGGCAGCATTACAGAAAGTTTACCGGGGCAAGTGCCTCATTTGCCTCAATGTAGCTACGGTCTAGATCTTGCTGCCACCTACTCTCTGCATAATCAAACTGTCTGCATCTCTGCGCTAACGCTAGTTCCTGCTCTAACATTGCTATATATAAAGGAAACAAACAGCTGATCACAGACAATGTTCATTGTTGCATCACCTATGGTGTAATGTCAAGCGTCGGTCGCAGTTCGCAAGAATCAGAAGTGGCAAGTTCCACATTTTCCGACTCCGCTCCTGTTCCAAAAAATTCCGAATCGGGTCCAAATCTTTCGCAAATTTAAGAATCCGACTTCCGTTCAAACTCCGGCAACCATTGATGCAACCGAAATCCAACAATGTTTGATCTCAAGCAATGACGTTTATAAAGACCACACAGACTCCTGCTACAGCCAAAAATAAAAAGTGACTCCGGATCCGGGTCCGCGTTTTCACAGATTTTTGACTCCGGTTCCAGATCCGTGGCCACCTCTGCCAGGAATGCGTGACTTCCTTACTGACGCATGTATACTTGTCTTTAGGAACAAAAACAAAATTTAGTAAACTTTGAAGTGTAGTACCAAATTTGAATATCCCGGCCAGTGGCTAAAATTTGTACTTACTGGATAAAAAACTTTTTTTTTTGTAATTGTAACTTTCCAAAATTTGTATCCTAATTACAACTTCATTTTTCTTCGAACAGAACTTGAACAAATGCATGAAAAACCAGTTAAACACTTGCCACTGCAACCTGTTTCATTTTTGCTGAGTCAGCGGCGAAACAACCAAGATTTGCTTTGGGTGTTATTTGCATGATGTAAAGCCTGAGTTGGGTCAATTACAATTTGTAATTGGAAGAAAAAGAAAGATTTATTATACTCACTTTGTACTTCCTCTGGAGTGCCACGAGTGTTCCTATCTCCGCTTGCTCTGCGCTGTAGGCCACGCGGCTACTTTTGCAGTGAATGTTGCATTGGTAACTGGCCAATGGTAACACCGAAAAGAAAAAAGAAATGGCGAAAAGAAAGGCAGAAAACAGAAACTTTGTGGAGAGATAGGAGGCAGAATATCTGTTTACAATGTAAAGGAGAGACCTGTTTTTCTTGTACGTGGACCCAACCAGGCCCGTAGCGACGGGGGGCATTCGGGGCAGTTCCCCCCAAATATTTTTGTGTCCACCAGATTATGTTGTTCCCAAAAAATTTCTTTTAAACATACAATAAAAACAAAAATCTTGCCACCCTAAAAACGTATTTCCCCCCCAAATCTTAAAACCTGGCTAGTGGCCGCGGGTCTAGAGCCAACCTGGTTGTAACCAAGGAGTACAAAATTACACGACAATGTGAAGCGAAATATCACGACAAATACGAGGACCTTGACATGATTCAAAAGCGCCAGAATGTAGAGTTAAAAAGAAGTTTGGTTTCACAACAGACAATGTTCTAAAAATCCGCATCACAAAGTGAAGCTAATGCAAAGGCTAGTTTTATTGTGGTTGCAGAGATCACAAAATCAGCCCGACCCTTAAATGTGGGAGAGTTTGTGAAAGAGAGCGTGATGAAATTTTGTCACCTCGTGTGCCCTGTGAAAAGCAAGCATTTTCAAACATGTGTCTGAGCAGAAGCACAGTAATAGCTCACATATGTCGTATACTCTATACTACCGCGATGTATATATCCTCGTCTTCTTTCGTGTATTTGTGTTCTCTTTACTGCGATGCATGTTTAAAGTCTAGCGTTTTGGGTGTGGGAGTGAAGACGTTACAAATACAATATTACTGGCCACCAATCCGTACGATCAATTGATGGAAAAGACAAAGGATTTTGTTGCCTTCTCCTTTGCTGCGGATGAGAGCAGCGACACATATGATACGCGAAGTGGTTAAAGTCAATGCATGGCACAACCACAGGAAAAGAAATCTTCAAGGAGTTCACAAATGTGTAACTGAAATGATGAAAATTCGATCTTGATTGTGTGCAACGTTTGGTTAAACAGAATTAAGCTTTGCTTGTTGCACATTCAATGTTTAAACAAAACTCGTGTGGACTCATATTAAAACGTTCATTGTTATATCAAGAGAAAGATTTTTCCAATAAGTATTAGTGTTGGCCGCGGATTTGAACAAGTTTTCAATTTTTGCCCACGGTGGTTTTGAGTTTGACACCCCTGATTCGTCGGTCTATTTGTAATGTAATTAATTATGCGTTTTCATGTAATTGTAATTAAACTGAATTCATGCAATGATCCAAATCTGAAGAGCAGTAAACACATGTACAACTTAGCTTTTACTCTGTCAGTATTGCTATTCAGTCATTCAAGAATATGTAAGAATTTCGAGAGAATATTCCAGAGAGTTCGCAGGATTTTGACAGAAAATTCGAGATACTTACAAAAAATGTCAAGAGAATATTGGATATAATCTTGAGAGAATAATCCGCCAATATTCAAGAGAAAAAGAGGATTTCAAATATTTAAAAAATTGAGGATTTAAGGAGAGCTTGACCTCCCATTGGGGTGGAAAAAATATATATTCTACTATCGAATGTTAACGGGCAAATATTGGCTGAAAAAAGAAAATGGTAAAATTGGAATACTTTTATTGTAATACTATAACCACAACTACATGCCTTTATTACGTACGCAACTCGCTGGTATAGAATTATAGTTAAACGCAACTAAAAATTACGTAACCGCAATTTGAGAAAATACAATTAGGGTATAATTCATGAAGACATTGGGCAAAAATACAACTGGTAAAAAAGACGAGCAGCTTCAGTGGAGACGTCATCAGAAATTTATGCATCAAAAACGTCCTTTCTCTGGACGCAACGCTCTTTTCACTGCAAGCGTATCAGTCGATGCGCTAAAACAATGCTTTTTTCAACCTGCGTATTGCACGGCATTGCAAGATGGGTCACCTCGAGAATCCCACTGAGGATCATAAAAGAGGCATTTGTTTCAACTTCGAAAAACCTTCTTATGTCATGGTGCAACGAGCGGTACTGCCCGAAAGTACTTTTGAACTTAGCCAGCTCGTATTCTGAAATTCTCGTTCGGAAGTTGCCCCTTGCTTTTAATATACAGTATGTCCAATCCATAGTACATTTACAGATAAGTTAAAAGTTTTTCCATTGTGTTTCTCTTAGTAAATGCAAAAGGATGACAGAGAAGCTTAATGTGCAGTTGGCGCAAACGTTTGCCAATCAACGCAACTCAGAAAAATAAATTACTGGCCCAATTTATCAATAAACACACACATGTCTCCAAAGCAAGCTACAGCTCTTCTCACTTGAAAAACACTGTGTTCCTGCAGAGACTCTTGAGAACATTCCGTTAACTAGTTTGGTTGTCATGTGAACTGACTTACAGTGTTGCGTTGTGGAGGATAAATAAACAAATCTAAATTTGAAAATTAATGCTTTGATTGCTCTTTCGTATCATTTGTGAATCTAAAGTCACTATTTTGACTCGCTAACATTTGTTTTTATTTGTTTAGAGGGGAAGTTTGTGAGGCAAATAAACCAGCTTTTCTCACTTGAAAAACTTAAACAAGAATTTTAATTGATCAATTTGAAAATTTATGTGATAATGGCTGGGATGCAAGTTCCCACAGTGTTACAAATATACGATTTGAACAGTAACTTTCGTAAAATTCCAGACAAAATTTTAAAGAATATTTTTGTATCGCATCCTTTTATTTTATGAGCGCAACTGGTGTGGCATGAACCCCGGCAACTCCACTGACAGTTGTCATGAAGACACTCGAAAATAATTGAGTCATTTATCGAAGTATTACTGTATTGTCTCATCAAGTCCTAAATTGCCATGATGAATTAATTATAAGGTGTTGGTGCCTGCCTCGATGTTTCAATCATTGGGTAGGGTCTTTTCATGTGTTTTAAAGAATACGTGAGATCTTTTCATCTTGTGCTTTGCTGTGAAATGAAATGCGGCAATTAAGGTCGAAATAACAGTGCAAGAGTAATTTTGCTACGGCAGGAGGTGTTGCTCGTTAACCGATATTCGCTTTAATTTTCTCTCAAAGTTCCATAGCTGCATGTGGTGCTAAGTAGCGAAAGAGTAGCTGAAGCACAGAACTTTTGCAAAGCGGTTGGGAGCAAGGTTACAACCAGTTGCGAGCAGTGAAGCTTTTATTCTTCCTAGAATCAAATACAGCAATCCATTGTAGAAATTAATGCTTAACTTTTCTCTGCACGCAGAACCGGTAAGTGCCTAACATACTGTACAACTTAAAGCCGCTTCAGCAACAGTACCTGACCAACTTTCCAAGACCCAAGTGAAGTTTTTGACAACGAAACAAACACTGCTGCTTCCCCAGCACTCACGCTACGCAAGAACCGAAGCTATAAACGCACATCAGACATTTTTCCTGTAATTTTTTCTCAAATGGTGCCGGCTGTCGTTACTTTTCGCACTCATGCTGCATGAACTCAGTGACTGATATTTTTCATCATGGACTATGACCCCGTTTGTCCTATTTACCTTTCTCAAACCAATTGCCGGAGCTCAACGTTTCACTAGTGAGTGAGCACTGCCCAGCATGCCGTAGCATCAACTCTCTATCGACAACTTGTCAGAACACGCGTAGCTGCAACACGGAACGTGGATGTTCGAGTCGAAGCAAGAGCAGGGATTTTGGAATGGCAACATTAAATCAATATCAGCGATAGCTCGAATGAGTGTGAATAGATGGCAGTGGCCTTGCATGAACTCAAAAGCAATTGGACTTCATGTGATTAAAAGCAAAATTTTGGATTAAGCACTGCAGCTCCTCCCGTTACAGGACCACTTTTTGCTTGTGCTCGTCGACACTAACCGTATCAAAGTCAACAATTTATTACATTTTCATTGCCACAGACACTGGGTCAAGGGATATTTTTGGCTGATGAATGTGTCATTTGTCGGTTCCATTTGCTGAAAGCACGAAAACAATTGAGATATTGCAATGCACACTTTCTAAACGTTCCTAATACTTTTTTAAATACCCAAACAAAGTAGATGGTATTTTTAAACCAGTAGCTACGAGTATTATCAGGCGTAACTACAACCTTGATGCTTTGTATTGATTTCCTGCTCTACACCACAAAGCATTGGTGTTTTCAGCAAAAGGGTTAATTGTCTGATGCAGATGGATTGTCAACACGATTGCTGAAAAGCACTGAGTTGAGAAACTAGACTGAATGTTGTGCCTTCATTTTCAAACAGTTGCCAATGATGGACGATATTTATGAAAAAGTAAAACAACTACTTCTGCAATTACTACTCTGCGATGGTCATGTAATTACACTGGTCATTTTCGCACAAAAACTAAATATAGCAACGAATGGGGCACATAGAAAATTGTGTTGAAGTTTCAATTTTAAGCACTAAAGTGTTTGCTGGTCTAACTAATTCATATAAATCAATTTGTCGCTCAAACAAATGCTACGCAATGAGCTTGAAGGTCATAAATGCGAAAGAGTTGACAAGAAAAAGTGTACGGCAATTAATTCTCAGCTTTCCAGCTATCTATCGCATGCTTTTCGCTTTAACCTTTAACTCTTGCATTTTTAGAAAATGAAACCATGCAATTTGCGGAATACTAAAGCTACTTATTTTTTGGAATACACAGCAGCACCTCGGCTAACCACAACTGTACGTTTCTGATTGGTGATAACAAACGCTTCGAAAATTACGGCTCAATATCCATGAGTTTAACCGTCTTTCTGCGAAAAACTTCCATTTCAAAACAGTTAAAAGCGGAAAACGTGCGCCGCCTCACGTACCGGTCTTGAGATAACCAGCGAATCGTTTTATCAATATTTTATTAGGCGTGCACTTCGTGTTCCAGTGAATAGAGCATTTTTATTATGGATTGAGCAACAATTTAACAGAAATCTTAAAATGTGGTATTAAATACATTCTTATCTCATGTGCTTCCCAAAACACGCAAAGATTTGTAAATAGACTGAAAGTACAGAGAAATCAGAGTTAAATTTCTTAGTTTTTGCAAACATTTTGTCGGTTGTCATTAATCACTACGTTTCTTCTATTTTGAAAGACATGCAGACAGGTGGTAACGCTTTTTCTATGACATAGGTTTAAATTTTATGAGATGGACTGAACTCAAGCACTGAAAGTTCCCAACTTTGATTTAAATGAGCATCTACGACTACGAACTTTCAAACTTTATGGAAGAAGGCATGAACCTGTTGACTCAAAAGAAAGTCCAGCGAAACACTATTTTGTATCAGTATATAAGTCATCACAGCTGAAACTGATAGAAATAAAACAATGCGGTTTGTTACGCAAATAAATTTCGCTCCCGCGACAGTTAAGTAAACGTTTAGTTTGAAGCCTCCTACGCTCTGAAGGATGGGCCTGTTTGGACACCGTTCGCCACACTTCTGCAATCTAATCTTTACGCTATTCAGCAAAATGCTGGCGGGATATTAAAACAGCGGGAAGCAACCAGAAAAACATTGCCAAAATGGAAAGAAAATAAATGTTTTCAATTACTGTTCCAGCCTGTGTGGACTTTATTCTTACCGCCATACTGGATAAGCGTCTGCGATAATGCTAACAGCATCATTACTTTGTGAAAAAGAACTTTAACTTCGCCTATTCAGGATCGCCTTTGACAAGCGACCTTCGTTCCAAAGATGCGTCATTTCATTGGTGTCTTATCGACTTCGTTTCAGTCTCGAACTCGGTTACGATTCCCCTGAGCTATGCACTCTTCCTTTGCTTTTATTGCCCGGCAGTTTTAATTGGCGACATGGTGACTCGTTTACAATAACCCGTTTCTCTATCCATTTTATGGTCAAAGCAACGTGATGTTCTGGCCTGCGATTACTCCGGGATTTCGTGATGTCTTAATGAAATCCAAAGCATTTCAAATAAGCAAGCTCGAGCAAATTGTGGCTCAAACTTTTAAATATTTTCCAACCTTGCTTTTGGGGTCAAAAACTTCGAATGAAGATGGCAGGCTTGGAAGGTCTTTTGCCAGCATTCCAGATTAAGTAGAAAATTACTCAGAGCAACTTTGCTTTACTTTCTGGTAACAATTTTTATACTAGTCGTGGTAGAAAAAAATACAATAAATGAATCATTGGTTTCGATTTAGTTGAAATTCGATATCCTACTTTTTGTAACTTTTATCCAGTAAAACCACTGAGCTAAATAGGTTTCCACGACTCAATGTAGTGCAGCTTGAGGATGTTGTACACAGATAAAAAAAGTGTCTTCTTCGAAGCGTCCTTTTGATAGCACCCGTAACCAGGGGGGTAACCGGAGGAAAGGGGGCGGAAGGCATGGTTGATCCCTAAATTTTGGACGGCAATTGTTGAACCATTGAGCAACAATTGTTATGAGCGCCTATGGCCAGTAATTCCCCTCAAATATATTTCTGGCCTTCGCGCCTGCCAGTACCTAGTCCATTTCAAATCTTAGTGCCTGTAATTTATCTTTCAGATATGCTGCAGCATGGGATGAATGAAGAACACTAAAAACATAAGCAAACTATAACTTCTGAAAAAATCACTCGCCAGGAGGTGCACAGACTTCCAATCAGGGTGACATGTGATACGAGCAGCTCTTCATCGAAAAAAATGCTTGTAAGCGGGTAACGTGTCGCACTACGTCTTGAGCTTGCCATCTTTTATCATCGATACATCATCTTGTTTTGATACTGTGTCTGTACAATGTGCAGTATACAAACTGGCCACGTATTCAATAGTCAGAGCTGAATAACGATCAACATCCGGCAAGTGTTTCCAAACACCTTGGAGGTTTTTTGAAGGAAGGTGGTATAGGCTCAAGATTGTCTATAGGTGCTGACTTGCAGTGCAGTCGTAATTTCCATCAGGTGCATGTTACGTTCAATACAATTTAAAAGGATGTTGTGAATTGTGAAAATCTTGCAGTTCATCTCAACAAACACCCAAGCCTAACCGCACACACAAAATTTAAATTATCTTACTAATGCAACCTTTTCAGATAACTTCAGTTATGTACAGCTTTGTCGCTCTTACAACTCGGTTGTTAAAAATTATGTCAAGCCGTTTTTCAGGATTTGAAATGGGCTAAGGTCAGCAATATTTCATATTATAGTTGCATGTACAGAATGTATATTGTATTAGCCACGAAGGGCTCCCTGACACGCTTGGTATTAATTGTAACAACCATTTGTGTTTTCATAAACCGTAGAAAATATTTAAGTTGGTGGATCGCTGATCATCGATACAAAGCCTTTCGTTTGTTCCATGAGCCAAAAACCAAAAAGTCTAAAAACAAACATTTTCAGTGTTTTGAAGAAATCCTGTGAATTTCTGGGCAAAATTGCAGAAATGTTCTTATGTTCTCCATTCTTTGTCCATTGAAGCACCAAAAATTTTGATCGCCCTTCAGGCAGATATACAGTACAAAAAAGACCGGTTCAGTTGTTATGAAATGGTTTGAAATTAGTGAATATTTTCTCGCATTTTGGAAAATGTTTGAGCGCATTTTACGATGTATTATTTTTTAAAATCCTCTTTCAGTTTCTTCTGGACAAAAACATTTTACTGTCTAGTAAAATTTTGCTGCAGATAATCAGTTTCAATATCTTTTCAGTTCTTTTTTAAAATTGTTACCTTAAAATATTAGAAGCTCTAGCTAGAAAAGATGTGCTCATTACCGAATGTGGACGGGGTAAAAAAATTTTTCGAAGGAGCTCGAAACTTCTAAAAGTCGATAAAAAATAGTATCTTCACATCGTAAGTAGGTAATCTATGTGCAAAAACCTTGAAACTTGCCAAGAGCGTACGCAAGGGGGGGGGGGGGGGGGGTGGGGGTTAACCCCCACCCTTGAATTTGCTATGTTACAAAAACGTCATTACTTATGCAAAGGAGTTTGTGTATGTTTT
>Ga0210059_1000099_pt1 | contig 74322 bp, 36 predicted proteins | sample Ectturendosymbi2_FD_188042 | JGI IMG/M metagenome (GOLD analysis project Ga0210059, IMG submission 188042) | Ecteinascidia turbinata endosymbiont from Florida, USA - Sample 2 (SPAdes) (version 2) | ecosystem: Host-associated > Tunicates > Ascidians > Unclassified | place: Key West, Florida...
GGTGCACCACGTTGTTGCGTGACACCGTATTTTCTATTTAAGAATTGCTGAATGCAACGGTCCAAAAAATTGTTGGGGTACCCGTTGCGAGACAACATTCGCTTAATATTCATAAATTCCGTGTGCACCAGTTGTTAGGAACTGGCAATATCATAAGCGCGGCGGAGGAGAGAGTTGACAAGGTTTCGTTTCCTGTGTAACGGAACGAAACTCGACCATTTCGAGTAGAGACCTGTATGAGTGGGTTCAAACAAGCTACAGTACGGGAATAATTATAACCACGGAAAAATATTGGACTTAGTCTTAAACCTCAATTATTTTTCTTTTTCTCACCATAACGTAAACCCTAACCCGACACACTTGACAAAACACTAAACCCTGACCCCTAATCGTCAGTGTTTTCAGAGAATTTTATAGGTAGAACAGTTTATTTTTAAGGAAAATGTTAGGTACCCAGTATGGACATGTAGGGACCCGATTTCTCTGATTCTAGGGACCCGAATCGGATCCCTAAAACGCCTTAAAAAACTTGATATAGAATATCACTCTGTGCATGCGCACATGGCGTGAAGCCAGAAATTTCGCAAGTCAGAAATTTCGCTTCACACCGGAATGCAAAGACAAGACAAAGCATATGCAGCAACTAGCAAGTTGTCTGCTGTAAGGATGCCAATTGTGTTGCCAATGTAGAAATAAATATGGCAGTTTAGTGTTGCCCATGCAAAAACAAAAACACAATTGAAATTGATCTGTCAAATATTTCATTTTGCGTATGAGATTCGGTGTACAGATATTTCATCACGCGACAATTAATCACTAACATTTAATCACTAGATAGTTAATCACGCAGACAATTAAACAACTAGACATTTAATCCCTTAGACTCTTTATCACTGGACAGATCAACACGCACATTTGTACACAATACATATTTTTTCAAATGTAAACAATGCATTTCGAACTCGCTCGTGGCGTAAATCCTGCTGCCATGTTCTGCCTTGTACAGCACAAAATTAAAGATGTGTATGATCGCATGTTGAATGAAGTGAAAAGAATGATTATTTTGTCTTCTCCTGAGAGCTGCTAGATATTGAGAGTGCAGTTATAACTGCTTTTAGGTCAGCATTTGCAAATGGAACAGCTACGGGTTCCTAATTTCATTTGACACAAAGTGTTATGCAAAAAGTTAACAAAATTGGTATGAAAGCAGACTGCGAAAAGAATGACAGTTTAGATTGGCTCTTCGCTACTTACCTGCATTAGCTATGGTTTCTTCACACGACGTTACTGAAGTTTTTGTGATACTAGCTAACAACATTTCAGGCCACAAAAATATGCCAGAGCTTTTAGCTTCTTTTGAACGTACGTATATTCGAGACCGACGTCGTCCAGAACGCAGTGAACGTTATGGTTCCGCCATTTTTCCAGAAGAAAGGTGGAATCATTTCGAAATTGCGTCTGAGGGCATTGCAAGACCGACGAACTCCATCGAAGGTTTCCATTTACGGAATACAGGCACTTTTTCAATGTCATCACCCAACATTATTGACTTTTATTAAAGGGCTTGAAAAAGATATGCAGATGCAACTAACACCATTTTAACAAACTATCCAGTGATTAAATGCCAGTATTAATTGTCACGTGATTAAATGTCACCAAACCGTGTAAGTGATTAATTGTCTGCCTGATTAACTATCTAGTGATTAAATGTCAGTGATGAAATGACGCGTGATGAAAAGTCACCAAACCATAAGGTTCAGCAAAATTTCACTATTTAGAATGATGTTGAAACGCTTGAAATTCCACCAAGATTTTGATTTGATGGTGTGGCACGAACTTTTTCCGACTCGCAAGCATGGGCATCGGAAGGGGAGCAGGAATTTGAAAATTTCAGCAAAGAAGGTTCTTTTCTTAGTTTCGAGTGCAGTAAATTCCAAATTTAACCACTTTTGGGCCCCCTAGAAAAACTTTTTGAAAAATCCACTAGTGCCCTCCCTGGAAAAAATCCTTCCGACGTCCATGGACACAAGCATGTAAAATTAAACCATTTTTATAAAAATTCTGTTGTATGACACCACCTGGCAACATTGTTCAACAACACCAATGCGGTAAGCAAGCCATAGTAAGGTGACAGACGGTGCACGGTGTAATCTGCCAAACATTACGAAATCCTGTCAAATTACAAATTGTGTATTACAAATAATATTGACAAAATACTACCAAAATTCTGCAAAATTTTTTTCATCAAACGATTTACTTTAAGAGTGGGCCCAATACTAATTGTGTCACACCTATTTAGGCAAAAATCGCAATTCAAAAGTGGGGGACCAGACCCCCAGAAATAAAAGTGGGGGTGCCTAGGCCCATGCGCCCCCCCGGTTCCGCCACCTATGACTGACTGCATAAAACACGGTATTGCCGATAAAATGCAGTAGAAATAGATTAACTCCAAGCTTACTATTAAGTTTTTTGCAAACGTTACAAAAACGTGTATATCTGATTTTCTCAGGCAATATTCGCGACCCAAAATTACATTTCGCAACCCTATTTGGGAGGCCCTGTTCTGGGGGAATATTATTTTATGGTTTTGCACGAGAACTGGTCGGGTGCCTATCTTTCCGGCGCATTCTGTTAGGTCTCAATTTTCAAAAATCACCCTAATTGCATTTCCCTGAACACGTGACGGCCTGGAAATGGTGCCACATGTAATAAAGTACCGGCAGATGACGCCCTTAAGTAAAAAGTTACTGTAATAGCCACCACAAGCGAATGATTGAAATTCACTTATCCCTATAAAATATTAGAGCAACCTAACATCAGCAGAGTGAACTTAGTTTTTCATTTACTGATACTAAGTCTGCGCTTGTTTGAGCCAATGTTTTGGTCAAGGTGGTTGCTATTTTGGGTGTGATGAAACCAGGGCTATGGAGCCGGAGCCAAAAAATTTTAGATGATGGAGCCGGAGCCTGAAATTTGTGTTCCGGATCCACAGACACAGTTACTGAGACAAGCGAGTTATACAAACAATACAATATTTTTTTATTTTTTTGGCCAAGTTGTTCTGATACCGCAGCCGGAGCCAAAAGCTTTAGACCAGCTCTGTCCAACCGCGGGCCGCATGGGGTTCAGTTGAGTTTTTTTTGTGGCCCAGTTTAGGTTTTCGCAGTAGCATAAGCATCCTGCACACCCTGTCCTTGTTTTGATAATCTTCAATTTGAAATTTTTGATGCAGGTGGTCCTCAGTGTCACTTTATCACGTCTGTTACCATTGCAGTTAGGATTCGAACACTTTCAGTGTATTAGTTTAAGCTAAATTTGGTTTTCTAAGATCTAAGTAAGCCATTCAATGTGCGGCCCTCAATAATATGTCATTCAATGAGCGGCCCTGGTCAAGATAGTGACATAATTTCTGGCTCAGTAAGCCATTTGAGTTGGACATAGCTGTTCTAGACGTTGGAGCCGGAGTCAAATATTTTAGATGCCTGGAGCTGGAGTCGGAGCCTGAAATCTGAGTACCGGCTCTACAGTCCGGGATGAAACCGTGTACCTGCAGCTATATCCATACACTACGTTTTTTGATACACCGCAGTTGCGCATATCTTGACTCGCTCACTTGGCTTTCGGGCCTAAATCGGTCTTCAAAAGTAAATATCGCGCCGGGTTCAGGCTTCTAAATGAGGCCCGTTTACAACTCTGTTGCGTGGAATAAAATGCAGAAGCTATAGCATATTTAAAAACATTTTGACCTCTCCTGGTTTTGTTTAGTTTTTGTTGCTTTTTAAAAAATGGGTAGATGGTAACGTGGTTTTCGTCATAACCCATACAAGCAGGGCCGGATTTAACAATAGGCTATGTAGGCTTAAGCCTAGGTCAATAGTCCTTAACCGTTTTTTGCATACCTTACTCTTTTATCAAACAAGACTACCGTATTTACCCCCAATAGAATCAATTGTGCTCATTTCTTATAAATACGAAATTAACATACTCTTACAATTTAGAATGATTTATAAAAATTTACATTTGCTGCAACTTATGCTTCAGTAAATTTACCCACTTGGAGGATGAAATTTACCCTCAGGGGTAAATTTATCCCAGGTTAAGAGCCACTGGCCTAGGGCCTCAAGATCCAAAGGGGTCTCCAACAAACTGTGGTACGCATAGAGTCAATTGTCGCTATGATAATTTCCATAAAATCGGCAAAAATGTATGTCTTCATTATTCATGAAATTTAGTCTTATTTAACTAATCAGATTTCGTCGTGATAACGCCAGAGTCTTCCAATGAGTCTCCATGAATCTCAATATGACGGTTGCTCAAGCCGCATGCCGACTATTGTTTCAATATACTCAAACCACGCTGCCTGAGTCCTGCGTTTGCTGAATTTAATCGTACCGATTGCTACGGGGGAATCATGCGAATGAACAACTTGTGGCTATTCGTGTTTGAATTGCACCTACAAGTGCAGTTACTTGTACGCCTTGTGTAAGATGTTCTCTTTGCCGTTCGGATCATCGTAAACCCGACGGCATGGACCATATGTATGTAGTGGTTTCACAAATTAGAAGGAAACATTACCTCCACACGTATATGTGTTCACACACTATTATACCAACTCGCTCTTCAACACACAAGCCACGCAGTTGCACTGCGTACACGACTTAATTAATTACGCTTTTTGTCTGACATGCCATTGATAATAAGTGCGCTGGACAGAAATAATCATGCAATTGAGAAAAGCTAGCATGCTGTAAAATATCCAGTACTGCAGCGGATTTCTTTTTCTACAAATTAAAAACCTTCTAAACCAATTGTTACTTAAAAGGTGCGCGCGGCATACACAGACCAGCAAATACGCGCAACAGACGAAAACAGCTCCATTTTCTGGTCTTTCTATGAGAAGAATAAATGATTGTCTTCGCGCATAGATAATTACCGCGCCACAACAGTCTCTTGCAAATGCATAATTTTGCTCTATATTTCTTCACAAGATATAACCTCATAGATGACGTCCAATTAAAATTAAGTTTGAGATGTCTTTTCTACATATCTAGGTTCCCTCTCAACATTCAGAAAAGGCGAAAACGTTTTATCCTGTGCCTCTGCTCAGCTCAAGTTTATAATCAATCGATAAAACGGTTTTATTTTAATGCGTTCTTTGTCAGAATAAAGCAGCCAGGAATCCATGATTACATAAATATTAAAAATGTCTGCTGCTACCATTTATTTTTCCCTCACTATCTTCCTAAAGGAAATACCTTAATAAACAGTAGTTGTGAGTACAAGGTCGTATTGCCTTATTGATTTACATCTCAACCCACCGCATGCTTTAATATCAAAAGAACATAATATAGAAGTTCCTTTCTTTCCACTGAATCCTAAAAACGCAACTGCAAAGCACAAGTATGTGCCAACAATTATATAATATCATTCTTGTGATTGTCTTGATCAGAATGTTCGTGATTTTCACAGGAGAATTAAAGCGTGGTTTGTGTACACAAATTCGTCTCAATATAATAAATACGTTATTGAGATTTCTAAAATGATTTTCACCAAAACCACACTCATATCGTAATTTCATTTTCTAAAATTTTGAAGTAAACAAGGTTTCGAAACAGATCCGCAAAAGATCATTGGTGGCCTTGCGTTAGGCATTTATGAACTTAATAAAGCTAAATCACCAGCAGAGTTGAATGAATTTTAACTCAGTATCATTTTTCAAACCGTGACAGAGTACATGCTAAGTTTCTGAAAATTTTGCCAAAAACAAAGTGAAGAGAAAAATAAAGGCAATAGAAATTTTTCACCTGATTTTCCATGTTTTATGACACAACTAGTGGTGCAAACAGCTCTTCGTTTCGGGGGGGGGGCAATTTTAATTTTCATGAAATTTCATTCGATGAAGTCATCGTGCTTATTCAACGCGGCACAATTTTTTCACAAATGGTCACAGACAAAGTTCGCTTCGCAACATTTCCGAAAATGAGAACTTTTCAGTTTTAAGCAAAACGCAGACCGAGCGATCAGGACAGAGTAAGAGTAAAAATTAGTAGCCTTTTACAAACACCTGGTTCTGTACTGAATTAGTACAGTCATGATTTTAGTGTGGCAGATGTATAGGCTACTGGTAAACCTGCCTAACTTTTCGTCTTGTTTTAACAAATTCATGAAATCCTTTATCTATTCTAAATTTTTGAAACTTTTGTATTTGCTGTGAGATAATCTATGCAGACGATATTGCGAGTGGTGACGTTGTCAGATACAAGAGACTGGTATGAATGCTAGGTTCAGGCCCGTAACTAGGGGGCCTGAAAAAATGTGTTAGACATTGTTCAAAATATTGGACATAGTTTAAAAAACTTGGGCCCCTCTCAGAAAACTCTTTGCCTCCCGTTGTGTCCCAAGTTGGTCACGGACCTGGTTAGGATATATTTAATCACTGATGCTATTGTTTCAACCCTGGATACGAGACTTCGTCTGCCAACTGAAACACTCTTATGTCTTGAAAGGAATGCAGCTTGAAAACACTCTTGAGTCTTGAAAGGAATGCAACTCATACTATTTGAATAAGACAGAGAATAGTGTAGTTGTAGGTAATAACTTAATACTGTTTTAAACAACCTGAAAACTACTGTTTATTTTGCTGGACTGCTGATCTTGGTTAATCAACCACACTATGAAAAATGAAAAAAGCAAACTTACAAACGAGGCTCCATGGACAAAAACAATTCCGAAAGAAGAAATCTTCAATTTACTTTGGCAAGCCATCTTAAACATGAATGAAAAAATGGACAAGCTAACTGATCTTACACAGAACCTTGAAAACAAGCTAAATGGAATACAAAAAAGATGGTTGAACATGGAAACAAGTTGAATCAGCTTGAAGAAGAAAAAGAACAGCTACGCAATGAGATTGTTCAGAAAACAAATCTGCTTATCTTTCAACTCGACAGACAAGAACAAAACATAAGAGAAAATATTCTCATTTATGGTATAGAAGAAGACAAAGGGGTAATGATGATGGAGAAGAAGTGTTAGTCTCAATAGCAGATGAGCTCGAAATAGATCTCCAACCTAATTATATGCAGAGAGTACACCGGCTAGGACAAAAAAAGAGAAACAAGGAAAATCCACGACCAATCATTGCAAAGTTTGTGTCATACAGAAAAAGAAACGGATTTCTTACTAACAAACGGAATCTCAAAAATATCGAAGCGACGCAATGCGTGCTTTCGGGCTTTTCCGACTGGGAGGGTGGACGAGCGATGCGACGGCGAAAGCCTATGGCCAAGCAGGGGTTGAATGTTGTTCATCTTTGCCGGTTAACAGCGAAGGTAAAACGAGCTTTGCTGAGACTGCCTCATCAATATCGGTTGAACTATCACCTTCTGATAAAGACACCTCAAGACTCAGAGAGCGCTATTATTGCTGATGGTGAAGTGTTTGGCAATTGATAAATCGTTCTTTCGTTGGAGGTAGTAAGTTTTCGTTACGGCTGATTTAAAGATTCTGTTTGATAATAAAAAGATGTGAAGCAGTGATTCAGTGTGGTTGTTTTGAAAAACTGACCCATTCAATTGGTGACATGTTATGTTAAGCTCTTTGTCATGCGCTCACATAAAAGTTAACTCCTACAAAATTTGCAAAGGTGTTAAAGGCTGTTGAAATTGATGCGCCACGTGTAGTAAGGGAAAAACAATTTTTCCAAAGTTGGTTAACTCAAAAGCAATGTGTGTACGCCATGAAATCCGCGTCTATACCCTCTCGTGATCTCATGATTGTGATTGTCAAAAGTTTGTGCATATAGTCGACAACCAAAATTTAAACCCGGCAGTAGGTGGAGCACGTGGTGATAGCCAAAACAGGTGGCCATTTATGGGTCAGAGTAAATCCAGGATTGAAGGTCAGGTGCAGCGCCTGCTATCGGAGAATTGCCACAGCAGGCACAATATCGGTCTTGAGTTGGTTTCCGAGAATGGGCCAGAAATGAGGGACAAACAAAACATCTTCCCCTGCCATTGCAGGGCCCAGTCCCGAAAAGGTAACCTTTCGTCCGCCACTCCGGAGGTATTTCCACGCCTGAGCCTCGTATTTTCGAAGATATTTCCTATGCTGGCCGGCTCACATCGAAACTTCGCCCAGGGATAATTTTTGATCTGGGGGCTCTGAAAAGACATGTGGATGCGATGATATCCCGGTGCGCGTTTTGAAATTGTCAAAGTACTTACTGGCATCTCTTCTATCAAATGCTATAAACGAATGCATAAGTGACGGCGTTTTTCCTGATAATCTAAAAATCGCTAAAGTAGTGCCAATTTTTAAGTCGGGAGATAGCGAAATCCATATTAATTACAGACCGATATCAGTGTTAACATACCTGTCAAAAATATTTGAAAAAGTGCTGTACACAAGACTGAACGATTATTTCATCGAAAACAACTTGTTGAGTCAGCAGCAATGGTTTTCGCATTGGCCTAATCATTCCACATCCCTGGCTATCGCAGACTCGTACGAAAACCTATGTCAAAACCTCGATAAAAAACATATCTTGTGCGGTCTTCTTAGATCTAAGAAAAGCATTTGACTCGGTGAATCGCTCCACATTGCTGACAAAACGTGAGCATTACGGTGTAAGAGGAAACGCGTTTAAACTAATTCAGTCTTGTCAAAAACAGCTTGTCAAAGTTTTATCCAAGAGAAAACAGGATGTCCAGGAGGGAAACACTAAATCATCTTTTAAAGTCAATTATTTTCTGGGTCCCCAGGGTTCCATTTTAGGCCCTTTGTTCTTTTTATTATTTATAAATGACTTAAATTCAAGTTTTATGAAAACTGATGGAGTTTTCAGACTCTAACAGGTCTACGTCTACAGGTGCAACCTTTCATTTCATCTTTTATCATTGTGCTAATATCGTCGCGTTAATTTTATTTTGATAAAATATTAAAAAAGCAATCTGTGTCAAAATCTGCCATGAAGCAAAACAGCAAGTCTTTGTCAAAATGCAGATGACTCGCAACCAACCAAAAACTTTCCAAAACAGAAGGATTTTTCGAGAACTGAGCGTCATACGTGGGCAGAATTGCCATCAAAGTTAATACGACAGACACTCGTCTCGACCTGTCCATTACCAGTTGAATAACTACACACCTTGTTTGCATTAGCTGTAGGCCTACTACAGTCTTAACTGGCACTCACAACTAACAACCAAGTTCTATACACAGAGTGGGGCTTGGTAGAGCGCAGATAAAAGGCCTTATAGGACGAGAATTGAACACGTTCGATAATTAGAAAAAATTCATGGTTCCATCTAACGAAAGCATTGTTTGCTAACAATGAGACTTATAAGCTGCGTCTACTGAATTCTCGAGTGCAAGGAGTATCTGGCAAAAATGAACAACCTACCCAAACACCAAACGGCGGCGCCCAATGCAGCTGCATCTGCTGTATGGCAGGCTCTGCTTCCGCTCCTCATTATAAGACGCACTTTTCATCGCAAGTTTCTTAGTTATGTCTCAGTACTTTTTAAGATTCACGCGCAGCTGCTAGATCAGACATGGGCATTGCACTGTCCCCAGGCCACATTCGGCCCTTTAGTTGACTCTGACCGGCCAGTATAAATTATTTGGAATTTACGAAATAAACATATTTTCATTGCTTATTCATAACATATACACATACCAGTCATAACAGCTTGTCAAAGCAATACTATCTACTGTACCTCTGTTTTTAAAGAGGTACAATTGCTATTATGCAGAATGGAGTCTCGCTTTTTGGTCCGGTCCTCCACTACATTTTTGTTTCTCATGTGGCCCCATAGAAAAGACAATTATTATCCACCGCACTGTGCCAGACAGTAACCGCCACTGTTTTCTTTTATACTGTAGTTCACTTTTACGTCTACCCACTTCTGAATTTTGCGTGAGCTGCCTCGGCTTCAACTGACTTCTGGAATAGTTGTTTTTTCAAATGTACAGTAGAATAAAATATCGAAACAGGAAATGTTTATTAACTAGAAGAATGCTTTCAGCTCAGGAGAATTTATTGCTGAGGGATGTGGAGCTCAAGAATTGCGGTAGGCAGGAAACAACTGATGGTAAATCCTGTTGACATTTCTGAACGAAATTCACCTCAAGAGTGTAATCAGCACTTGGCAACTACTTCATTTCTGGATGACAAAATGGGAAATGGCGTGACTGCATTCAGAATTTATAAGCTGTATAATTTCGCTTCCTCTCTTTATTTTCCCTTGTTTACAACGTTGCAGTAAGCGCAGCACTACATTTCTCAGTTTAGTTTCCCAAATACTTGGATTGCTACTACTGTATAATGGGGCACATTCACGACGGCCAATGTCTGCAAAGTGTGTTATGATGAAAAGCGAAGGTCCTTTTCTTGAAGTCCATCACCATGTTTGTTCTTCTGAAAGGACCAAAAATCCTTTGCCAATCTCATTGATTGGTATTTGCACACGTATGCGAAAACTCAATCAGCGAGTTGTCACGAGGAGGAATTAAGTAAAGCACCAAAAAATAGGCATACTGATCGAATATTGCGTTTCTGGAGGAACTTTGGAACTTCAAAGGATCAGTTAACCGCATTTCATTCTAATTTCTTGAGTTGCAATTCTTGTTCGTTTTTCAGATAACTTGCAAAAAATTCTCGAGTCTAGCAAATACTTTTTAAACATAGTCGATTTTTTGTTTTTTAAGCAACTTCACTAGAGCTTCTTTAAATAATTTTTTTAAACACGTTTTTGCTATAATGTCATCGCTAAGAGTTTAAGCGCAAATGCAGATAGCTTTAAGTGGTTTGTTTTGAGAAACTATTCACCTGAACAACATTTTTAATTAAAGCGTGGCGTGACTTTGTTCACTGTCTTTTTATAAATTTAATTAAATATATTTAAATCAATTTAATTTGTTTAATTAAATTCATCAAAAGCGAGACATCGCATCATCTGGAACGTCAAGGCGTAGTTACCAACATCAACGAACACATTTTGCTCAATGTTGTTACAAGTAGACCTAGCTCTTGACCTTAGCGAAAATCGTGCGTGAATTGCGTTCAACCTGAGCGTTAGTCTCAAGAAAAACGCAAACAACCGAAACCTTTTCGACAAAGAAGTGAAAACAAACGCCTTGCTGGATTCAAACCATCTTCGGAGCTCCCAGAATTAATGGTTGGCATTCTTCTGCTATCGTTCAATACTCATGTAACGATAGACAAAAACGTCTATTATTTCACCATGTTCGAACGAATTTGGGATGTAGCCTAGTGGAAAATGCCCGAAATACCACAAGAAATATTTCATTTTCAAATTTTACAGCAAATTTTTAAACCGTGAACGTTGGTTTTGCTATTTATCATATCTCCCAATAAATAAAAGTCTTGAAACACTTTTAACGAAAATATATTTTGCGCACAGGTCCCTCTACGTGACTACCAAATTGACAAGTTACCATAGAGTTGCTGAACTACAGGATCTTGCCAACATTGTTTTAAGGAGTGAATAATCAGAATAGCTGCAGGCAAAGTTTTTGAAACCCTGTTTTCGTAGCAGTGATTTATATTACTATTTTACCGGAAAAAAGAAACGTTTCAACTAATACAGCTCCGAAACGACAAAGTTTACTTGACGAGTTGCCGACGGAAATACCAACGCCTGGTTGAGCGTTGGACAAGAACACCAAAGGTGTTTTAGTTATTTGGCTGTCAACGTTTTTATTTGTTTCATCAATACCACTTTCTCGAAATTTATCCTTAGTTCAACACGGAAAAAGTGCTCAAAGTGAGGCTTAGTTTGGCTTTCTTCTTTTTCCTTAATTGTTGTATTAACAATGAAATGTGATTCTCGTGTGTTTTGTTTTTGCAGGAACAACAAGATAAACTCGGGGCAAATACTTCCTTGAAAGGTTAAATGAAAATGCATTTCTCGCTGTTGAGTGTGTGTTTACTTTGACTTCCAGTCCTTTACTTCCAAAGCAACCATTGCAAAACTAATCGATGCAGGCTTATGTAGAACTTTTTCAAAAGTTCACCTCTATTCGTGGGCATGAGGTAGTCTGCATGCAGCGACAGTGAGGCAATCAGCCAAAATTAGCCATGCGCACTTTTACATTCAGCTGGGATTGGGAGAGGTTTGTCATTTTGCGACGAAATTCGTGCTACTCCGCAATTTCTATTGTTGCCTAGCACAAACGCGAGCTGTTTCTAAGCCTGCTATCTAAGCGTCGGCTAAAGAGTGACCATTAAAATTTCAAGTTGTTAGTCAGTTGCCTATAGCGACGTTTAACCATTGTTATAAGTAGCAATAATAGTCGAGCACTAAATGATTGTGTGGAGGCACCTTTTTGTACGAAAACTGAGGTTTGGACCCCATAACGGCTGCTTGCACCGAGATTATTTCGCTCCCAGCTGTTACGCTTGCGCGCTTTGAGGCGTAGGCGGTTGAATCAAAGAAGTCCTTAAACATCAGGTAAGATATAATGCGCTAACCGTAATGACCTTGCAGAAATTCGTATTCAATGCTTCACCAGGATTTTGCGGATCGTTATCGTCGTTTTCACACAATATAGTAGACTTGTTACTTTACTTGATCTTAAACCAGTCCCGTCGCCACGGGGGGTTTGGTGGGCTTAGCCCCTCAAATAAAGCTCCAAGCCTCCCCAAATTGAAGTATGAAACACAATAACTCAGTTGAGTTTTTCAAATTTTAGAATATCAAGCACCCCTGCACAAATGTGAAGCCTCCTATTGACTTTCCGGCGACGGTTTTGCCTTAACCAAAAAATTTTGTTCGTTGTTTTTTCTTCAGCCCGACAGACAATGCTCTTAGTAGGAGTGTGAACTATTAAAGGTGTTTGCAGATTGACAAAGTATTTTACGTATCCCCTGCAAAAAAATCGATCCATCGCAGTTTCACGACGGGTGCGTTGTCATCCAAAGCGAGCAGACAACAAACGACGATTCACAACTTGGAGTTTTCTTTGTTCAGAAAACAATTACATGCAGTTGTGGAATTGACAAGAAATTAATGAGTTCAATTCATTGCCCGCAGTACCACTTGTGTGGTAGGCCTACCTTAAAATTAAACGTTTTGCTGATAGTAACATAATCAGAAAGTAAATCGTTAAAACGTTTGGATTAGAAACGGGTCACAACCATAAACGCTTAGGAACTGCTTCGATGAGGGACCACATCAGAAAAATTCAGGGCCAAAAGATGATCAAAAGATAAGCTCACGAACACAGGAAGGATGTTTTAGGAATAAGCTTTTCAGCAATGTATCGTTTTTCGTCTGTACAAACAATAACTAACAATTGAACAGCGTGTTGACACTCCTATCTATGATCATTTACGTCCTAGCAAATCGAGCTGAAACTGCTGTGTAACTATAAACCAGTCTGGGCAGGCAACAACAATATCACTCTACACCGAGCACGTACATTATCACCCGTACTGTATTGTCAGCGGTGATTTATCTTATAATTAGGGGTGTATCGCCAGGGTATATGCGGATATTTGCCTTAAACTCTTTAATTTTCACTAAACCATACTGTGCCTTTCTCAACTCATGTTCTATCAAGCTTTCATCTGTCAATTTGACAGGTAAGGTCGCAGCCGCAAATGACCGTTTACTGCGCGCACACCCTTCTGAAAATTACCTTGAAATAACTTAACTAATTTACAGCAATCAAGGGGATTGGACGCAAAGTTGGCTAAAGAGCCCCTCTCAAAAGCTTTCCTCGGGCTTCCAAATTCCTGAATTCGCCGCTGCCGAGAAGCCAGGCGCAGATCATCCAAAGACTTTGGGAGTAGACCAATGTGGACACCGTCTTCAGACCAGGGTTGCCAGTTTGGCTTTTTTGAGGCCAAATTTGTAATTTTTGGCCTTTTTTCAACTCCTTTGGCTTTTTTTTATTTTTGAAAAAAGGCCAATGAAACTTGGCTTTTTTAGGCCTTTTTTGGCGAATTATATTATTTATGTCGATTTGGTAGGTTTTAAGATGATTTTCGCAGATTTCTGGGCACTGGTACATTCTACATTCTAGACACTATATCTGGACACAGAATGATAAATTTATATTGGAAACTCTGCACGAGAGTCCATAATGTTTTATTTTGCTGTTTCATGCTTATAGGTTTGCAGTTTCAGGTTACTTTTCAGCAAAACCAAAAGTTTCGAGAAGGTCGTTAATGGAGTGAGCTTCATTCTTTTTATGTATAAAATATATAAATATTGCCTTTCAAAAGCATGTTTGTGTGTTTTAAAGATGTCGCTGTGTATTTATCAGGTTTTTGGCTTTTTTCGGTGCTATTTTGCTTTTTTTAGGGGTTGATCTGGCGTTTTTTGCTTGTGACTGCCTGGCAACCCTGCTTCAGACGAATGCGTCAATCTCATCATAGTGAGAGAGGTGGATGTTCTGTTCACAGCTTTAGATTGACTCGGATACCATGCTTATTGGTGATTCGCAAGCTCAGCCATGTCGTACCAATGATACTTTGATGCAAACAAGGGTGTGCGAGAAAACGTTTGACAGTGAGGAATGATGGATGCCGTTTGTCTTGATTTCTGGTGTTTTGTGGTGGCTTTACTTCCCCGAAAAAATCTTCTTTTTTGCGTTCCTAAAAAACATGTTTTTATGCCATTAGAATTAAAAAATGTCACCACGCCGCCTTTCTACGCATCATCGTCATTTTCAAGAATCATACCAAAAATTTAATTACTTCATTCTTCATCTGCTCTGACTCCGAGCGCCTCGAGTTTTCTTTTTGTGCCCATCGTAAGCTCGCGCAATTACTTTAAACCGTTTTTTTTGCCATGGTTGTAATTAACCGCAACTGCCACGATTTGCCTGATTTCATCTCACATACTGCAAGGGGAAGTGGTATCCCTTCAGAAACCCCGGTATTTGTGCCAATGGATGCAGTGCTTGCGTGGTTGACGCCAATGAAAAAGGTCATTAAAACTGAATTGTCGTAAGCTGAAAAACGTGATGTTTCACTTTGCCATCGCTTGGTTTCGAACAAAATTCATTTTGATTATTTCCCTAGTCATGTACGCAGATTATATTGTTATTTCCTCAAATGACATTCATTTCAATGTCTTCAATTGCGTATGGGGAAGTTGCTGAAACGAAAGGCATTCAACGGCATATCCATTGACACAGCGCCGTATAAATACTGTATTTACGTTTGCTAGTTTTGCTGTTCTTTCGGGATAGATGTTCTTTCGGGATGTTTTTTCAACAGTGTGTTGCAAAGCAGGCATTTCTTCTATGTGCCGCGTTTTTTATTCTTGTGCGTTGAAAAGTGTGAAGCGCAGGAACAAATTACCAAAAAATGTAATTTCTTGCCAAGTACCTTTAAGTCTTTAGTTTAGTTCGGCTATGTCCAACCCGCGGCCCAGTCAAAGGTTTTGTGCGGCCCAGTAAGCTTTTCGTTGTTGTTTATGTACAATACAATGACAGCCTGTCTTTATTTTTATAATCTCAAATTTGACATTTTCGATACAATCGTCTTTACTGCCTCGTTGGAAGAAGCTGTCAATTCCATTGACTTTTCCCACTCCAACCGCAAAACGTGAACCACCACCATTAAACTTACTGGCAGGTCCGGACATTCCTCCCATCTGTGCCCCGTTTCAACAAATCCCATCGCTTCACAACTCGTGAAGAATGGGGCACACAAGACGAGGGACCACGAGCCCGTCAACAAGGGGGTGTCCAATCTACGGAAGGTCCCAACACCTAAGGGAGATAGTATCACTGGCCCCTTCACGCCAGAGTAGTTCCAGGAAAACCTCCGGAATTAGTTTCTATTTTCGCAGAGTTAATACTCCACGCCGGATCAGGTCACAAATTTGGTTATGCGGTTTCTTACTTTTCTGCATACCCCAACTCAAAATTTCCAGCATATGGAGAAGAGTAACAGTAGTTGCAATCCTTAAGCCGAATGAGATGTAGGGGGACCAAAGGAGTTATCGTCCTATATATCTACTGTGTGTCCCCTTCAAGATCTTCGAGACTCATCTACGCATTTGTCGAACCAATTATTTGATGCAATACTTCCGCAGAAACAGGCGGCTTTTCGACATTGGAGGACGACCGTAAGTCAGAATGCTTCGCTAACGCAAGACCTCGAGGACATGTTTTTGGCTAAGAACAAGGCCAGAACTGTGTTTGTCGATCTCACAGCAGCCTACGATTTTGTATGTTATCGCGGCCTCAGCTGCAAGTTACTGCGATTGCTACCTGACAGAAACATATTCCGCATGATGATGGAGCTGATTAGTATTCGCAGCTTCACCCTTACCACAGGCCGCATGGGCGTAGGCCCCCCACATTTATTTCTGGGGGGGCCTGCCCCCCACTTTTTTGCCTAAACATCGTAAGTTTAAGTAATACAATTGATATTGGGTTCAGTGATTAAGTAAATCGTTTAATGAGAAAAACGTTGCAGAATTTCGGCAGTATTTTGTTGATATTATTTCTAACATAATATTTGTAATTTGGCGGTGAATTTGACAGGATTTCGTAATTGTTTGGCAAAATACACCGTGAACAGTCTGTCACCTTGTTATGGATTGCTTACCGCAGCGCTTTTCAAACTTTTTTTATGTTACGGCACACCAATACATTCTGAATTTGGCTGCGGCACACATACTTTGAAACAAATAGCCTAAGTTAAGATGAAAAGTTAAAACCCAAAGCAATGCAACGCCGACCAAAAAGATTTGCAGCATAAGGTTTTGTCAAAACATAAAACTTTCGCGGCACACTTCAGCCTCTTCAACGGCACACAGTTTGGCAAACACTGGCTTACCGCATTGGTGTGGTTGAACAGTGTTGCCAGATGGTGTGATACAGTGGTTCCCAACCGGGGAGGGATTCATGCCCAGGTAGGAATTTCATGAGTTCAGGAGAGGAATTTCCACTTTGTGTCTAAGCTACTTATTCATTGCAAGTGTTGTGCTTCTTTTTTTGAGTTGACATTAGCTCTTTCAATTATTTGTATCACTTTATATATGTAGCTATCACACGTTTTTGTTGACAATGTTTGGTGCAATTATTTGACAACAAATAGCTTTTGTCGCGCTTTAATCAAGTTAATGTTGTCATTAATGACCATTGTTCCAATTGTAGTTAATTAGCCTACGAACCCAAACAGGGGAGGATTGAACGTTCCATGGGGGAGGAATAAAAAGTTGCAAAATGAGTAAAGGGAGGAAGGCATCAAAAAAGGTTGGGAACCACTGGTGTAATACAACACAATTTTTCAAAAAATGGTGTTATTTTACATGCTTGTGTGCATGGGCGTCGGAAGGAATTTTTTCAGGGGGGGCCACTAGTGGATTTTTTAAAAAGTTTTTCTACGGGAGGCCAAAAGTGGTGAAATTTGGTTTTACCACTCGAAATTAAGAAAACAGCATTATTTCCTGAAATTTTCAAATTCCTGCCCCTCTTCCGACACCCATATGCTTGTGTGCAGGAAAAGTTCGTACCACACCATTAAAAAAACACCATTTTAAAAATATTTATTGAAACATAATTCATATTTGGCACACGAAAAATGGAAGTGCTAAATAGCCTTATAATGAAAATCACGGCCAATGAGAACGATAAAAACGACATATTGCAAACGTTTCGATAACTCCTGTTATCATCATCAGTGCATTGCAAATTGAACCGCAGTGATCATGCTGCAGGTTCTCATAATTCACATCGGACTGAATGTTTTTGAAGCAACGGATTTGTATGAAACATTGAATTTGAAGTTCAATCCAATGGACAGTTCCAATTTCGAGAATAATTTCAAACGAACGATAATTTGTCCAACTCGGGCTAATATGAATGAGCCTAGTAAGTGGATGATTTACTGGCGTTGCAGTGGCGATTCTAGAATGAAAAAAGTGGGGTCACTTCAGGGTCAAGGAAAAAAGTAGGGGGGGCAACATAAATGTCTCTCCTGCATGGTGATTTTCCACTGTAATAAAGATTGATTTGCTATGATTAAACCTATCAAACCCAACATAGGCTTGTGATTATCGTCAGAACCGTCGCTAAAAACTCTTCAAATCGTTTAAAATTTTGCTGGCTGAAAGTTATCTGCTGTATATGCCTATCAAACGAACTTGAACGTGAAATTAAGCAAACAACTGGGGGGACAAGCTGGGGGCCAGCCAAAACTATGGCAGGGCCATGTCCCACCCAGGACCCCTTAGAAGCGCCACTGTGGGGGTATCATTGCTCTGTGCAGAACCGTCGCCAGAAAGGTTTCAATAGGGGGGCTTTGCGTTTCTTCGGGGGGACTTTAGGTTTGTGCGGGGGGCTTGACACTCTAAAAATTGTTTGGGGGGGCTAAGTCCCCAAAAACTCCCCCGTGGCGACGGGACTGGCTCTGCGACGTACGTTACTCGACAATGGAGAAGTTATCATGAGAATTTCTCGTTTATTGTTACATAACATAACGTCACAGGACAACGATAATGCCAGCAGAATGAAAGCAAATGGAAATTTCAGTGACGCAAGCGTCGAACGGTTTTATTCAGTCAGACAGAATAAACCGTATGATTAGCCCGAGTGACGCTGATAACCTGGATCGCCCCTGTAACAGCATATTTGAATTTCAGGTGGTTCACCGATACGTTTTTAAAGAGGTGTAGTTTTGTCTAAAATAGTGTAATTTGGACCTTCACATGGTGTAGATGTAATGACGTCATATTTCAATGCTTTTGACGTCACAGTTGCCAATTCAAATCACAAAATTTGCTATAATTTCTTTTTAATGTGCACTTGTTCCCCCCCATTTTGAAAAAGGTTCCGCCACCCATGACCCTTACCACCCGGCTAGAGTGCTGGGGCAAAAAGTTGTGAATAGCCACTCAGCCCTGGTCCACTCAACAGCAGAGTATTGCGCTCCTGCTTGGTGCCACAGTTCTCACACCCGCCTCATAAATCCTGTCATCACCGACGTCTTGGGAAATGTGACTAGATATCTGCGTCCTACATCAGCGGACAATCTTCCTGCCCTCGTGGGCATCCAATCTGCTGAGCTTCGTCTCAAAGGAGCCACTCCGTTTCTAGCATGCCGTGCCATGGAGCCTGGACGTCTGTTCCACTCAGCGCTTACCTGTCCACCGAAAGGGAATGCACAGCATCTCAAATCGAGACATCCATTAATAGGCGTACGGGAAGGTATGTTACTGGATGGGCGGAAAATTTTTGCCCTGAAAATAACAATTTGCCCTGAAAGTAACTTTTTTAGTTTAATCCGAATGGGGCCTGAAACCTCTTGTAAATCTGTTCTATGCAGTTGAATTCGTTTATAACGGCTTCGTCTGTAACGTCAATTCGTCTATAACGTTACATTTTGTTCGGTCCCGATAGCATTTTTTTCATGCATTTCAATTCGCTTGTAATGTCATTTCGGCAATAACGTTCTATAAGCAATCGCCTAGAGGTGCTCTTACAGGCAAATTCTGTAGTTATCTTGCTTGTTAACTCACGGAGTTGATGTTCGTTGCATGTTGTATTCTCCCAGACAAAAAACGTTACGTTAATCGCCTTTACTGATGCAAATATATACGCGACATCAATGGCGCAACGTAAAGGTTAAAAGCGACGGTTCCGGATCGAAGGGTCTGACTCCCTGCACTTGCCTGTGTTATCGTTGCTGTGCGCTTGAACAAGGCACTCATAAAGACGCGCACGGCGTCCGTGCGGCCCGCTTCTCCTAAAGATTGTACCTCGGGAAATGAAACACGCACTCAAATGCACGCACTCAAAATACTTAATACAAGTATTGTCGTTTGTAACACCGGTCCATATCACACAAACCGCCACCACAGTTGGTCCAAATTACACACTGCATTCACGAATCTAACTTCAAAATTTCCCTACCTTAGCCAGTCAGCTAAAATTTGATGTTAAGTTCAATGCTCCAACGGATAACAGAAGGGTTCTTAAAAAGGCACGAAATACCTGGCATAAAATAAACGAGGACTTGGTCCAGATCAAATTCATTATAACCAGTCACGACTTAGACCAGATTACACACTACACTAGTCCAAACTACACGGATCACCCCAAGTGAATATACACTGAATATACTGTATTGAAAATATTTTCACTGTTCAGGATTTTTGAGAAACTTGCGCTTGCTTTCAAAACAAGAGTTTTCCCGCAAAATTTTCACTGTGTTGAATATATTTCTTACCATTCAAGATTTTTGAGCAATTCTGCGCTTACCCTGAAAAACAGAATTTGCCCTGAAATTTTTCGCTGCATTCAATATACTTTTTACATTCAGGATTTTTTAGCAACTTGCGCTTGCCCTGAATTCGCTGTATTGAATATATATTTTTTACAGTGACGTGCGGTGAGGTTCGTGACTGGGGAGGCACTTTCTCTTTCAAAGCCAAATTTGCGAGTGTATGAATTGAATGGAGTAGCATAAGTTCACCACTCAACTGGCTGCTTGCAGAATGACTACTGCTTATGCTTTCTATCCCATATCATAATTTGTTACACACATATAGGCACAATGGCGATTCTAGATTTGAAAAAAAGTAACATATAGGAGGACCAAACTGAAGTGACTTGTCACCTACTTGTTTAACGGCTTTACTGAAAAGTTGAAACAGTCTAACAACTTATGCATACGTTTAGAATGCATGCAGTGATCCAGTCGAGAATGCAGACCATCAGTATGATCGGCAACTGCAGAGAACTTCAATGAAATATGCAAAATAAAAGCACGACTGAGCGAAGTGCTGCAGATCACTAGTGCGCAACAACACGCACCAATTCACTTCATCCTCCCCCGCCTAAAATTAAAGCGAACCGGAGGTTCAACGCACTGGCGAATGAAGTACAAAACACGTTCGATACGAAGCACAAAAAGCAACCGACTCAATACAAGGAGACGGTGCGGCCACAACAAGCAATCAGAAGCAACATGGAGCACATTTGCACGACTATGTTTATCCGTAGGCGTATCTTAAGGGTCCTCCCCTTTGTTACTAGAATACGACAGCCTCACACGGACAGCATCCCCGGGTGCTTCATTCGCCCCCAAACGCATATCCACACATGGAAGCTTGAATGAAGCAACTATGTCAACACGTCTGCACACAGCGCGGCAGGTTAACGCCGCGCACTGGTGCGCAGCAACACTAACCAATTTTCTTCACAAACTGACCAAATAGTACTGGCTGTTCACCATGTACAATAAGCAAACATGAATAAATGGAAACAGGAAGGACAACTAAAAAAATATAGCAGCGGCTCGTCTGTCATTACTCACATCATCAAATCTCAAGAACCCTTCCTTCACTTCACGAGCCACCTCGCTTTTAGCCACATATTGACAGAGATCTGAGCTTTGTTTGTGACATCCGTTGACTCGGCTACTTCTGCAGCAACAAATGGGGCTGCACTTAACTCCTTTATATCATATCTAACCACATCACTTATTGCTGCAATTAAATCGTTCTGAATTATGTTTGAGAAGCCAGAAAAAACAGTAGTTGTCTCTAAATGTCTAGCTAATCTTTCATCTTTCGCAGCAAGAGTATGTAAAAGTTCTACATAGTTGCCACGATTAGAGGAAGTCGAACTCTCATCGTTACTACAAAATGCTAATTGCTGTTTGGCTGGGAAGCAATTTACATTAATCTTTCAAAATCTCTCGGTTTTCCCTTACCTTAGCATTGTGAAGCTGATATTTATTCTCCGCTGTTCGTTCAAAGTCAAAGTATATCATTGCGCTTCCAAAAGTTTTTGAAGCAATTTTGGTTTTGAATGTTATTTCTTGACCTGGCATGTCTGCTGAGGCTTCTTGGTAGATTTTTCATGTCACAAAATCATGTTGTAATCCACACATTTTCATAGCAAGTTTTCCCAACGCGACTTGTCGGTCACGCCAGTGATGCCATATCACTAGGATAGAATTGCGTAACTATGTCGTAACATCAAACGATTTCATTGAGGCAGAAATATTGGCTGCCTCCCTTCGCCCCCTTACCACCGAAGCTGCATGTCTGACCAGCTACTGATGTGACATAACGCTGCATATTCAGTATATTATGCACAACGTCAAGTAAATGCCAGTCTATGGAATGCGAGAGCATATAGTAGAAGGAGTACATATATTAGAAGTGTATACAAAAATTACACTGTTGCTGACATGAAGATGACAGAGCTGACATAAAGGTTATTGCACGGCAAGCGCTCACCACCACATTTTGTGACAAACTGATCAATGCGAATGCCACCCGGTGAGAGGAGCACAAGCAGTCGCTACCTCCCTTCGTGACTGTCCCCTGACTTGAAGAAGAAATACGCAAATTCAGATGTATTGTCTATGAAAATGATTAGAATCATACAATAATTGCACCTCACCTGACGGCCCGTCACTGATTTTTTGTCATTCAGATTTTTGAACAACTTTCTTGCTCTGTAAAACAGCGTTGCCATGAAATTTTTCACGGTGTTGAAATATTTTTTATCTTTCAGGACTTTTAAGCAACTTGTGGCTTGCCCTGAAAAACAGAGTGTGCCCTGAATTCATTGTATTGAATATATATATTTTTAATAATTCAGAATTTTGAACAACTTGCGCATGCCCTGAAAAATAGAGTTTGCCCTGAAATTTTTCACTGCTTTGAAATATTTTTATCTTTCAGGATTTTTGAAGAACTTGCGCTTGCCCTGAGAACAAATTTGTCATGAAATTTTTTGCTGTATTTAATATACTTTTTACAATTAGGATGTTTGAGCAACTTTTGCTCGCCCTGAAAAACAGAGTGTATCCTGAATTCACTGCATTGAATGTATTTTTTATCCTTAAGAATTTTGAACAACTTGCGCTTGTCCTGAAAAACAGAGTTTGCCCTGAAAATTGTCACTGCATTGGATATAGTTTTTACATTCAGGATTTTTGAGCAACTTGTGCTTGCCCTGAAAACAGACTTTGCCCTGAATTTTCCAAGCCGGGGCCCCCCCCCCGCCTCGTACGCCACTGCACCCATTTGTACCTGCCGCACAACAACTCATCAGTTCATCTGACGGCAACAACATAAGTGTGGCGCTCTGGGCTGATCACCGATGGAATGCCGAGCGGTCGCAGAACACTTACAAGGCTCGTTACTTTTATCCCTGACATTGGCACCCACCCTCCCGGAATGGCTCCTGCAAGAGCAGCGTGAATCCCGCTTAACCACTTCCGCACCGGTGTCGGACGTTTTGGCCCCTTCCGCGGCTCGTGAATGTGGCGCAGAAGAAAAGACCGATGACCATGTTATCCTCCACTGGCCAATCCATCAGCCGCCCCATGGAGTGCATAGCCTGACGGTCCTAGACGATGAGAGAATCAAATGACTGCTAAACACCTGCCCCGAGATGTAATGCGACCAAGCAGTGGATAAGAACTCGCTCAAACGATGAAGAAAAAGATGTTCTACTCACTGGTATATTTCCACGTGTCCACTAACCTGTCGGTTCAAAATTGATTTCTAGTTTTCTGATTTCTACTCATGTGTTCCTCTGTACTAAACTGTTTTCTAAGTATACACTTGTTCCGTTAGCAGTAAATTTACCTATGGCATCCCAGTTTGGGAGTAATTGAGTACCAGTCGTTACTTACCATTGCAGTTAGTATTCAAATACTCTCGCAGTAGCTTAAAGCTAAACAACTACATTTTGGTTTGCAAAAATGATAATAAGTCATTTAATATGCGGCCCTCACGAAGGTAGCGACACAATTTTTGACCCAGTGAGGCATTTCGGTTGGACATGGCTGGTCTAGTTGATAGTTATTTGATGGTTTACAAGGCCTTTCTTTCACGATTCCATGGCAAAAATTACTGTAAAGCTTTCAGCTGCTTGCATGCTGTTCGAAGAACCTAAAATTGTGTGGCGAGATTTTTGATGGTGGCACATGATGTGGATTGAGATACACAACGAAATTGAAACTACTTCTTGGCCACGTTCAACCATGCCAAATCCAAATCAGTGTGTGGGTAACCTGCTTGAACAAGGTTTGCTGTAAAATTTTGACTCAACTCGAGATTTACCTTAAATCTGGAAAGACGCTTTGCTTGTTTGTTTATTTTTGTTGTTTCTGAATAAGCTTTTGTGCATCTCGAACGGAAGCATGCCTGAGTAATACTACAATAGTTTGAGGAATTTGTATAATAATCGTCGTTAATGCGAATATAGTTTATCTGGTGATATATCTACCCATCGTTTTGAGCTTAACGGAAAGGTGAAAAGTTAAATTAGTTAGCTTTTATGTTTTATGACGCAAAATGAGAAGACGGATGAGTCCGAAAACTGTTGTATGCAGGCACTAACGTACGGAGGGGGGAGGCCACTGTGCCATGGCCACCCCCTCAGACCCTAAAAATAAAAGAATGTAAAAACAGTATTGTCTAAAACTTGCTTCCAGAATGCACAAAAATGCGTATTTTTAGGTGTGATTTTGTAAAATTTTCCCGGGGGCATGCCCCCAAACCCCCCTAGAATGGTCGTCCCTTCGGCACTTTTCCTAAAGTTGATTTATGACGTCACACGATTGTGACGAAACTTGCCCCCCCTTCGGAAATTTTCTGCGTACGCCATTGTATGCAGGGGAGTAACGAGGGGGGCATAATTTCCCGGGAGCCGAATCACTATTGGGGCGCCGAATCACTGCGGGGTCGCCGAATGACTGCAGAGGGCGCCAAAAAGTCCCAAAAATATCCAATACTTTCTTCAATACAGTACGAAACACCTCAGGTTGGAACATGGGGGCGGCAAACTTGCTTCTTGCCCCGGGCGCCATCTAACCTCGTTACGCCCCTGGTTGTATACGACTCAATCGAGTTTATACGCTGGTAAATTCAGCAAAATAACAAATAACATCTTTCTTTGAAGTAATAAACACTAGGATCATTTCGTGCTTCACAGGAGGTTGTATCTGATTATAGTGAACCTGTGTTGCTTTGAAAGTTGAAAGGTTTTGCATTGAATGTTTTCCTGACAATATTTGCTTCGCATGAGTTTATTAACCCCACTCGAAGCATTTTCTGGTGTAGCTGCAGGCAAGTTCCTCATTGTTTGTTTGTTTTAAGTCTGCCTGTGCATTCATATGAACACCTCATTTTCTGCGCGCAGTGAATATATGTTTTTTATAATTGTTGAGTTCTACAACCAACCAATGTTATGCCCATCTCGAGGTAAACTAACGAATTAAAATGAATAAATCTAATTAATGTTTGGCTTGTGAAAGAAATCAGAATGTCTGACTTGAGCTGTTATCACTAAAAATTTGCAAGCTTCAAGTGCAATTGTATGAATTTCCTCGGTGCAGTACTACTATTTAAATTGTTCCCTGATGGTTTGAATATTTTGCTTGGGTGCACGAAACAAGCACAAAACGCCCAGCAGTAAAAAAGCGATTCGAGCAGATACATTTTTGTTTGGGATACTGGAAAGACTTTCAGGTGAACTTTTAAAATGCCTAATTTTTTTCTGAGGCTGGTGATTGTGTCATTCGCTTCTGGTTGTCGAAATTTGATGCTTTCGCTGGTTGTTTATCGTGTATTTTTGCAGATAAGCGTTGTATCATGAAAACTGTGTGTTTTTACACCGCAACTATAGCATGACCTGCCAAAAATTGTGAATTGCCATTATTTGCTGAAAAAGCGTTTGTTGAAAGAGTGTTTTTTCTTAACAGCCTTTCTTTGCAAATATTTTTGATTAAATTGTGAGACATGGATTGCATTTTCAACAACAGAAAGAAATATTTTATTTGTAATAAAATTGGTATTGTTCCTGACTACCACTCTTAAATGAAAACTAAAATTCAAGCAAAATTTTCGTGCGTGTTCATTTGATTCTGTTTCCTTAAATTCTGCACTAAAGCGAATGTATGCGAAGCAAAGCTACGAAGCAGGGTGACAATTACGTCTTTGCGCGAAGTTAACTGCGTGACATTCGATTTTTTTCCGGGGGAATTATTTAACATTTCGTGATGGTTGTAACAAATGTCTATTCAAACAATCCAAAAGATTTTTAAACTAAGCAATATCTTAGTTGACAAGGAATTTTCACGCAGCTTATTTCATTCAGGTGAAAAAACGCCAACTTAGGATGCAACTGAAAACATCAATGCAAGTAAAGTGTGGTGAAACATGTACAGTATGTTCTTTTTAAATTTCCTCTACAATCATCAGAAGCGACCAGAGCTTCATACACTTGCTATTCTTGCAGAAAAACGCTTGTTTTTTGTGAGCTCCACCCTCTTTAGTATTCGTCGTTAACTTCTGGCGTCACTTTCCCGAGGTTTGCAGCGAACTCATGTAAATCATGTCCAGCTTATCAATTTTTTATTTAAAAAAATTTTGTTTCGTTGTTTTCATTCAACATGCAAGATATAAAGCATTTTCGTAAGGTCTAACGAACAAAAAAATGAATAAACTTATGACATAAGCCTACACTGAGGCAGGCCCGTAACCAGCTTGGAACACCAGGAGAGCCGAAGAGTTTTGTGAGAAGGGCCCAAATTTTTTGAACTATGTCCAATATTTTCAAACTATATGGAACACATTTTTCCAGGGGGGAGAAAAATTTTCTAGGGGGTGCTTCGCCCCCCCAGGTTACGGGCCTGCACTGAGGCCCGTTGATGGCGCATGCGCCAGATGCAAGTTTAGGACGTAAAAAGGTTTCATGTACGTAGTAATAGTAAACACTTTCAGAAATAGTGTTGTTATAAAACAAAACAGAAGCAGAATAATTGATCAAATGAAAATTTGTATTCATCTATTGTATAGAATCTTTTCAATGACACCGGCTAGGTGATGCAGTTCGTTGATCGCGCGCCACTAAAGCTGGTAGGCTGAGTCCAATACCTGGTCAGGTCATGCCGAATATTTGAAAAACGGAACTTGCGGCCTGTCCAGCCTCGTACTCAGCGTTAATAGGTGGGTGCAAGGGAACGATTCACGCGCCGCTATCATTGACCCACCCACCTGCAGTGCAGTATTCACTGAGAAAGCAGCCGCGTAGCCCATCCACAAGAAAGTGGAGACGGGCGCCGCAGGGCGTAGACCACTCGTGACACTCCGAAGGAATTACAAAAGCGATCTTTTCTAGAAAAAATAAGAAACTTAAACGTAGGAACAAGTGGCCTCAACAAACACACATGCTTCTAAATAAGAGCACAAATGTAAGACGCTCTTCTACGCCCAATCATGGCTCAAGGGCTCCCATGAGCCATGACTGCAGGCAAGCATGCTAAGAACCGATAAGCAAAAAGCTGATTGTTTCTCACGCTTAAAATTTCCTATCAGCTTGGGGCAGTTATGGCGAAAAGAAAAAAGGAACTCACACTAAACGTTTTCCAAAAACGTAGTGTTCGTGCTATACGTATGAAAAAGCAGTGATACGCGGTTACTGTATGAAAACTTCGATTTTTTTCAGTTGTCTCCGAAGTATAAGCATGTCAATGATTGACAAACGATTTCGTTGCAGATAGTAGGCTCACATATTCTTTATTGCGCACACATTGTGAATGATGTCTTCAGGATAAAAATTAGTAGCTTCTCGATATCGCAATAAGCTTCAATGTGCGCAGGATAACTTGTTTGAAATTTGAATGCGGGCAAAACAACGAAAGAACAAGGCTCGTGGCGAAAAGCAATGTGAAAACTGTGAAACAAGAGATCAGAAGCTGTGATAAACATATTGAGTCAAGTTTGCACACAGGGCAACATAATGGCAATTATGGCTGTATATTTTCCTATGTGTTGTTCCGAAGCAAAAACATTAACAAAGTTATAATTTAACGCATTTACTGCTTTCCACCAACCAAGTTTAACAACTTTTACGAGAAATTTTAGTATTCAAACAATAAGAGAAAATTTGTTTGCAAAACGTAGAAGTTATGTTAACAAATCCTCTTGGAAGAATTTCAGTCTTGGTTAAAAGTGGGGATTATTGCAATATTTCACAAATAAAAATGTTACACAATTTTCTTTCCGAGATCAACAGCTGACGCTGGTGTGGTCCAACCATATCTACATTTCGTAAGAGGTTTGAAAGATACTTTTCGCTTACGTCGCACTTCTTTGCTCTGTAAGTAGACTGCATCAGCAAGTATTTCCAAGCAATTTTTTTATACATATTTTTACATTTTCACGTGTTTTTGTGTTCTGTCAGCTACATCACCACGTGCTTCAGTGATCGCAATGTTAAAAAACAGATCTCGCAAAGAGAGACTTATCTTAATTGCAGGAAATCGCGAAGCTGTCAATCAACTTGTCATATATAGCGGAGCAATTTCTGATTCTTGGAGAGGACGCTGATGATACAAGCAACACGATTTTGATTTTTGCTGATACCAAGTTTACATGGATTAACGCCAGGAACGAGAAACGAAAGTGCGGTGAGTTACTCAGGCTCGCACGATCACTGAACGTCTTTCACGGTTGACACACAGTTTATAAAACGATGCACTTCAAGAAGGAAGCGTCATCGCCACGACTGAAACGAACCGGTTTTCTGAACCGTGAAAATTCCAGCGTACCTTCCGATGCTTTGTACTTAACGGCGTCATAATATGCGGTGTGGTTTATTCAATTCGTCTAGCACCAGTCATGCTACCCATTCGCTGGAGAAGATCAGAAAGGAAACCGACTTCTGCCACATTTTCGTCAACTGGATGAAATAAATAAAGCATGAGCAACACTTTGTTTGCTCAATCTGCTTTTCACTTTTTACTTTACTTGCATGGAGTTAATTAATAAAAGGTGCTTACGCAAATCTCCTGGCTTAGCACGTTCTACCATCTCTATTTTTAGTAACTTGATGTGTGCGCGATAACCTTTTCAGGATAAGCCTAACCGTAATTTTAGAGTATGCATCCAAAGAGCAGCTTACGAAGTTTCGATTCTGTGGCTAAGTGGTCAGAAACACAAAAGTGAAAAATAACCGAACATGGAACGGAGTGAAACCTGGAGACCGCGCGTAGGTGTATCAGAAACCACTGATTATTGTGTCAAACTGTAGCGGGCATTAAGAAAAATAATTGGTGTTCACCGTCAGCAAAGTCTACATCAACAAAACAGGCTCTAGATTTGCAGCCAGCTGTTTGAGGAAATATCCTGCCTGGTCTTCCATCCTTTTGCAACGATTCAAGCTTGCCTCCATCATTTAGCAAAATAGTAAATCACAACAAAGTCTACATATTTTAAAACTGAGCTCGTTTTTTGTATGTTATTCGTATAAACAAGTTGTAAAAATTCGAAACCGCCCGAAGATCTTACAAAGCCTGCAGCATGTTTGAAGGAGAAGATTGAGTATTTGCATGGCAAGTAATAAGTACAGCTCATTGTATCTGTCAGCATGTAGTGGATAAGAAGCGGAAACACTACTTAACTTTTCTCACATCAACTGCTTTATCAGTTTACCGAAAACAGTTGTTAAGTTTCGAAGCGCAAGCAAGTTTTCCGTAGGACAGTCTCATCTGCAACAAACGCAAATATTTGTGGAAAGATGAGGCTCTTACCAGAAGTGTTTAATCTAATGTTACACATCCTTGCCAACTGTGTTGGTCATTGGGACCACACTCATGGAAATTCACCTGTACTAATGCTTACGATTTGGTACCACCTTGCCGTTTTAGACGAAAATACTACTCACTCAGTAACGTTTTAATCAACTGAATTTTAACTATAATGAGCCACCAAACCAGCCCCGTCGTCAAGAGGAGGCTTTTGTGGGCTTAGCCACACCGAAACAAAGCTTCACGCCCCCCAAAATGAAATATGAAACGCTAGAAGTCGGTGGACTTTTTATCAACCTGTATTCTGTTCTGTTCTTCAATTAAGGGAGAGCATTACTTTACGCTGTTTCCTAGACTTGGAATAGCATCGCCTGATCACTGACACGTTTTTGATGTAATACACTGCTCTTCAACCTCGTTTGTTATGGTGCACCCTTGAAGATGTTTTGACGAACTCATGCACCGTATTTACTTAAAAGGTAAACCGAGGTTAGAAGCGCTGTGAAAATCATTCTGCAAAGAGACTATACACTACAATATTACATAAAACACACAACAAAATCGAGGAAATAATGGCTTTTTTGTTGTTGCATGTTATTAACCAACAACTCAAACCAAGGAATAATTCCCTTTTCAGTTGACAAGTTTGTGATTCACCCTTGTGAACCCTTTCGTAGTGGTGCACCCCACGCATATTTTGGTGCACCCCAGGGTGCACCGTGCACACCGGTTGAAGAGCGCTGATGTAATAAACACGACGTTTGATAGGTAAGCGCAGTGTTGCCATTTCAGCTGTTTTGCTGCTAGATCTAGGAGGTTTTTCTCACTTTTAGCTGGAAATTTTTCAATCTAGCAGCTAGCTGATTTTCTAGCAGGATTTTGAAAAACGTTTTGCAGGTTTAGCAGGTAACAAATTTCTGGCCAAATATTTGTTCCAACAATTTTTAGAGATGAAAACTTTTACCCCTTTTTCATCAAAAAATTCTTTACCTTGTTTCTGACGCTTTATACTGGGCAATACAAAGACCACCAGACAAAACTAGCTGCCTTTAATCATTTGCACGCATACATATACCGTTGCTATTACCACTGGAGTTTCTATTATGGCGCAGTGAAGCTGCTTCAAGAAGATAATTGCATAATAATAACAAGCAACTGGGTGGCTTGGTGAAGCCCATGTGATTTGCTTCTGTGCTTAGTGAGAGCATTGGGTTTAAAAGACTACATTGGCAGAATATATTTTTATCCCACGACACATGATTTTTCTAGGTGGTTCAGTTACGCCAGGAAGTCGTAAGCCTAATGTCTGGTCCGTTGATAATGAGTGCAAGACCAAAAATTGATACAGAGATTTACATCTTTATTTTAAACACCTAAAAAATAGCAGTTTTTTTATGCAGAATTTAACTATTTTTAGCAGATTTTAGCTGAAAATTTGTGACATGGCTTTTAGCAGGATCTAGCAGTTTTTCGTGACACGATTTAGCAGAAATAGGTGACAACCAACTGGTAACACTGGGTAAGCGTTAGGATTCATTGCTTGAGGTGTTGAACATGAAGTTGGCTTATATGCCTTTGCCTAGATCACCGATTCTTAACCTGGGGTAAATTTACCCCCAGGGATAAATTTCATCTTCCTTGGCCTAGTAGGTAAATTTACTGAATCATAATTATCGCAAACGTAAATTTTTACAAAATGTGATATACTGGATTATAAGCCTATTTGGTTACAGGACAAAACACAAAAGTACATCTGGCCAATGATATTGTCTTTTCAGGGTCACTGATTTGATCTGACATTGCTGTTCGTAGATTGATGAGAGGCTCCGTTACGCGTCATAGAGCATTGTCACCAAATAAGTTTACAGATATGTCAGTGCTGGATTAAGGTGGTGCGGGGCCCGTAGTATATAAACAGCTGAGGGCCCTAAGTTAAAAATACACTTGAATAAATGAACAACTATTAAATCATAAATTATGTAGTCATCCACGTGAATAACGTTATGCATACTGAATTTCATAAGTGCGAAAAACCTGGTCCTAAATAGCAACTGGTGAACATTATGGACTAAATATCTTTTTTACCAAAAAATAGTGTACATACGTATCTTTTCACGAAGAAAGAATGCATTACTGTACTGCTCACAAGTGCAGTGCAGAGGCAGTAAACAATGCTTAGACCAATCAACAAATTGGCTAATTAATGCTTGCAGACTCATCAAAAAATTGATCATTGATATATCTCGACAGTGTAGTCTCAGTAAGTGCCGAAGTCGATTGTCAAAAGCAGCACCTACAGCTTAAGATTGCATTTTCTAGATTTTGCCATAGCGAATTTATTATGACACTGGTAGCGTCTATTTCATATTTAGACGTTCATGTTCTATAATCCGTACTCTTTTGTGTCAGGCTGTTCAGCTTGTTTTGTCTACTGGTGCTACTTTGTTCATTCTACCATCTAAGTTTAGAAAATCACCGTTCTCGACCTCACTTGATCTTCAGAAGAAAAATCCAGAAAAGCATTGAAAACCCCAGATCTGGGGGCAAAATTCCAGGTTTGGCACCACTAGCCAGATCATTTTGAACGGGACAACGCAATTTATAGAACCGGTCAATGTGATGTAATAATATTTTTTAATGCCATTCATAACAATATAATCAAGCAATATCTTCACACTGTTGCAATTAGGCCTCATTTCTTGAGCGGTCCCATAATGTTGCAAACAACTGTAAAATACTTTAATTTTCAAATTACAGTAATCTGCTGTAATAGTATTCAATTGAAAACCTTCGTTCAATTGTTTATGACAAATTTAGCAAAATAGAGACTACTTGGACTGAAAAAATTATATACATATAAAGGAGGTATATATTAGGGGAGGCCACCAAGGCAGTCGCCTCTGGCTCCCCTCTTTCAGAGATGCAGCGAGGGTCTCACTTTTGAGAGTTTCGCACTTAGTGTTTGCATTGTTTTGTTAAAAAGATTATTAATCACTCTTTCCAGAGCCACATTTAAGCTCTGAAGCAAATCATATGCAACTTTAATGTGCACAATTTCAAAAACAAAAGTTGCTTACAGCGAATAAAGTTTAAATATAAAAAATAACTTTGTGCTTAGTACTCGCTCAGAAGTCAGAAACTAAGCCTTAACGTTAGAGGTATTCCCACAAGCCTTTCATGGAGGTATTTCTAACAAGCCACGTAGTTTCATACTGTGTGAAAAGAAGCCTGCATAAGCATAGCTTGATTAAGGTATTCGCTCAGGAGCATTGGTCACACTCACAATCTCACATTATAATGGATTTTAAACACAAGCGGAAGTACTGCTACAAATTCACCCTTGCTTCTTTTCACACAGTATAAAACAACGTGTCTTTCCGTTAACTTATCAGCAGTCACTGTCTTGCTGCATCACCTGCCATAAATGTCTAAGGTCAACAGTCACATGAGGAAAAACGCATAAACTATCGTAACTTAAAGGAGTAGACATGAGTGAACCACTGGCTCATTACTGTATCACACCAGAATAGTGAGGTTGGCTCTTGTGCAGTGTGAGTGCCATACCGGTAAATAAAGTGTTATTGCAAGAATTAAATCAACTAATCGGAATCAAAATGCTGACTTCAGATTTTCCAAAAATTTTTGGTTCTTAGTCCCAAGTTGCAGGGTGGCAAACGCCCGTTTCGCCCCCCTGCAGACGCTCACGAAAATAGTCCACCGTATCTCTTTGAAAAACAAAACGTCCTTGAAAAATTTTCAAGTGATCTGGCAACCCTAAGGGCGTTGCTTTTGCAATAGCAAAAGAAAAGAAACAGCATACAATTGGGAAGTGACTTACCAAACCGTACACCACGGATATAATCGAAAAGACAACAAAAGAAGAAACTCGAGAAAATTTATTCATCAAACCATACAGTACATTGTCGTGAAAGTGTTTATGACTTGCGATATTTTAGTTCACGTAGCAGATGAAATTCGAAGCAATAAGGCCAGAGTCACCCTTCAGCTAGATGAGTCAACTGACGTATCGAACTCCACGTATTTGTTGGTTTACTGTCGATATACACATGCAGTTAAGTCAAGAGCTTAAAGAGGAGTCAAAAGGGGGCATAATTCCCTTGGCGCCGAATCACTATGGGGGCGCCGCATCACTGCGGGGACGTAGAATGACTGCGTAGGGCGCCAAAAAAAACCAACAATGTCACAAGTGCTTTCTTCAACACAGTAACTTTGCTTCCGAAAGAGCTCAGTTTCGAGTATGGGGCGCCGAACGTCCTGCCCCGAGGCCTACGCCTCTTAGTTGAGTTTAATAATTGAGTTCTTGATGTGCGAAAGTCTAGAGACAACTAGCGAAGTTGCTGATGATCAGGAAAATATGAATAATTTCTTTGAATAAAATAAACTTATGTAATCACATTGGCTCGCTATGCACAGATGGCGCCTCTTCTATTCTCAGTGAAGTCAGGATTTACAACTCTGGTGAACAAACAGGCAATGCACGTCATTTCTACCCATTGTGTTCTTCATCGGCATGCACAGGCGAGTAAAGTGCTTCCAGAATACTTAATGAAAATAGTTTTGAAACGCGTAACAGAACGTGTAAATTATATCAAGACACGGGCTTGTCGTTTTCAAATACTGCGTTTCCGTGTCCGCGTTTTGGGCCATGCTTCCATATATGGAAGTGACGCAAGTTACGCAAGCGGACCATCAAATCAGATCAGCTTCAATCTTGGGCCATCAAAAGTAGGTGGACTTGGCCCGTTACTTAGCTCGAAAAGCTTGCCCTTTGCAACGTTGAGGATGAGTAGCGGGAGAGACAGGCCTACAAGTACAGTGTATGTATTAGGCCTGACTGTAAACTGCTTGCAGTGCTGTATTGTAGAGCTGTGCAGGGTTTAAATAAAACAGTAACGATTACACTCATACTCCATTGCTAGTAGTAACAAAATTTTACCTATGAAATACTTATTGCAGTATTAGTTAACGATGCAGCAAACACGTTATCCCTAACTTTTGGTAAAATAGCAGTAGTGCAAAGAGAGTGTTGACGCTTCTACTGCAGACTGAACTATCTGCTGGTATTGCCTATGGCAAATGTTTTACGAGGTGTTTATACAATTTTTGTCTTCCTGATCATGGCATGTGTTGCACAGCACATGCAGTAGCCTCTAGCCTAATCTTAAGTATACCTGTAACAGCATCTGCTAAAACGTCTCTATTCAAGAAAAGTTTAGGCGCAATTCTACAGCACCTCCAACAATTTAAGTTTCTTAGTTCTAGGTTTTGCAGCATCATTTGTATAAGCTGTAGCATGTGAAATGCTCCGCAACTAACCTGATTCGCAACCAGTACCTGCGCGACCTTCTGCAAGTAATCGTTTGCACTGTACGAACCAGTGCTACTTTATGCAAAACAAGCGATCTTCTTGCGAGGCAGCAACACAAAATCAAAAAAATTAGCAAACAGGTTCTGACTTTACGGCGCAGAAAAGCGTCCATACTCTACCATCTAATAAGTGTATTTACCGATAATTTCTGTACGCAAGCAACACAGCCGTTAACGTATGATATTTTATTGCTCAGTTGGAAACATCAACACAGCATGCACAGACATGAGACAGCTATGGTTTAACTCAAACGTAATGCTTCAGTACAGCAATCTTAACGCCAGCCCATTTGGCGGCGTCAACAGCATCTCAGCAGTGAAGCTTCCGGGCCAAGCAAAAACTAGACATGGAAATACACGCGCTTCTTAGCCCACACGGTTGAGCTATGAGGCCAAGCTTGCAGGTCATGTCAGATGTGGACATGGAAACGCAGTAAAAGTGCTTTATAAAGATTAATTTATTGATCTTCAGTGTTAAACAATGCTTTATGCCAAATTCATATCTTGCACTGTCACTTTTCCAAATTTTGATGTGGATTGGGCGAAAAGTTTTCAACGCTGTCGAAGCGCGCATTTGATGTTATTACACCTTTTCGAAATACTTCTCTGTGTGAGGCGCAGGGTTCTCCTCAGTGATGACCATAAAACAAATTATCGATCTTTACAGATTCCCAAACATGACATGAGAGTATCTCTTTCAACCACTGTTCCCAGAATCTCCGATATTTTGCGTAGAAAACAAGGACAAAAGTCTCACTGAGTGACAGACTGGTTGAAATTGTTTGTCAATTTTCAGTATAAAAGAAAAATTTAAACACGGCTGTGTATTCCTTCTTTCAAACCTTTTGCCCCTTGACTGAGTGAAATGTCGGTTGATATGAAACTATTTATACAAATTCAACAACCTTCGCGAACCACTTCTTAAAAGTATTCATGCTTGCTTGTAAGGGCATTTTATTAAGGTTTCACCCAACAGACTGATAAGTTTTATACATGCATTACCCTAAAATTGGTTCCAGTAAGAATAAAAATTAATATATCTGATTGCAGTAGTGGTCTTAGTGAGTGTGCAGGGTGTGCAAAATGGGGGCCCCCATTTTCAATTTCCGCACTTTGAGGGGTCCCAATTTTTAGTTTATACGCTTTCAAAAATTTAAGAGATTTTCTTTATGATTGTATTTTTATTATATTGATTACACAATGAAACTTAATTTAGTTTGCTCTATGTTGTTGTTAATGGTATGTTTTACCACAATTGGATTTTCAACGTGAAGATAAGAAGACAAACTGAAATGATGACACATAAATAGCTTTCTCTATGATCAAAGGACAAGGGGTTCCAGTCAAAATGTAAAAGGTCCTCAACCAAGATGCCAGGGTCCCCTAATCAAAGGATACGGAGGCCTATTAGTCCTTGGTTAAACCAGTTTTTTTAAGGAAAATGTTAACTACCCGGTATGGACCTGTAGGGACCCGATTTCTCTGATTCTAGGTACCCAATTTTCTCTGATTTTAGGGTCCCGATGGTAATTTTCTCTGATTCTAGGGACCCGATTTGAAATTCTAGGGACCCGAATCGGGTCTCTAAAACGCCTTAAAAAAACTGGTTAAACATAAGTAACCTGTCTACTGTGCATTCAAAGGACAAGGAGCCCCAGACAAAAGGTAACATGGATAAGGTGCCCAAATACTCTTCAAAAATATATGTGTCCCTCAATCAAAATTTGGGAGGTTTCAAATCAATAATATAGAGAGCCCCTACTTGTATGAATCATTTTGCTATTAGTTGCAAGGTTTAACTGATAGCCTACCATTTTTGCTTATAAATCTACTAATTACCCAGTATACATATCTTTAAGCAAAATACCATGCACAGAAAGTCATTGCAATAAACGCAATTTTTTAGCACATTGCCTACCAAAGATTTGTAGTTTTGTGATATTAACTTGTTGAAGATTTTACTGCCAAAAATTTAGTGGTTGTCGCTTATAAACGTGAAGCCAGCATTGAAATCTGATTAAAATGTATGAGTCTACGTTGCATATTTTATTCATTCCAGTCTCATCAAACACTATGGTTGGTTTGTTCTTTCTCAAAGTATTTACTGGAGATGAAAAGCACGTTTACCTGTACTTTTGGACAATGAAAATCTAAGAACAATAAGTTCTTACAAAGCTCAACTTGGCCCTAGTGCAGGGGTTCCCAACCTGTGGTACGCGTACCACTAGTGGTACGCCAAGGTCTTCCAAGTGGTACGCGAGCAACTTCCATTTTTTCACAAAAACCTGGATTCACAGCTTTCCCGTTCACGTATTGGGCTTTGTTTCTAAATAAATAAATTTTCCTGCAGTCTGCTATTCCTCTTGTTTCGTAACATTACGAAAGTGTTATTCAACCGGGGTTCCGCGAACGGCTGCAGGGGATTCCGTCGAAAGGGACCGAAATTGCCTGGGACGAAATTCACAACCACAATTCTATGCGGTTGTAGCAATAGAGACACTTGGATCATTGCATAGGGTTCCATGAGCAACGCAAACATTTGCGCAAGGTTCCGCCGCAGCAAAAAAGAACACACTGCATTACGATCTTCAGAATATAGGCAATGTCAACAGAAAGAGCGCAGTTGCTTTGAAAAAGAGTACAACGCTGTGGAATAAATTAGGTCAAATGATTGCTCACAAGTGTTACTTCTCCCACGGCTTGCTAGATCTCATGTACGGGACTCTTTCAAAGCGTACAGCTACAACTAGCTGATTGATCAACGGTAGTCGTCAGATACATGCTAGAATGAAGTTTAGTATAAATTTGATAAGAAATTGAGATATTTAATTACAGTTACAGAGGACCATGCAGACAGCAAAGACAAAACACAAAGCATGTTCTTCAATAAACTTCTGGTTTAGTATTTCATCTTCATACTCGACGCTAGCTTCCCACGCTGTTCCACAGCTACTGATTTTCCCTGTTACGGAGAATAGAGCGTTTATCAGTGGTAATGAACATAAATCAAAAAATCGACACCGACTAGGTGCGCCTGGACATGACATTCGATGCGCTGTTAGCAAATTTACGCCACGCATTGACCAAATTTGTGGAAGGCAAACAGAAACAAAAATCTCATTAAAATTTACTTGTGTTCTTTACCTTCTTTTATTGTTACTTTAATGTATATCGTTATTCTGAATAAACTAAGATTCGGTCAAATTAGTTGTTCTGAAAGAAGTGGTACGCGTTGACAGTACGGGGTGCCCAAGTGGTACGAGATCGTAAAAAGGTTGGGAACCCCTGCCCTAGGGTAACCCCGTTGTTCAAACAGTTAAGTGAGAAACTGGTTTTGCTTGAGAGAATTAAATTGCAAACACCAACGTATATGTGTGTACTTGCATGGTCTGCTGTATGCTTCAATAGCTGCTAATGAAATGTTATATCAGTTGCTTTCAGTTTCTTCTTGAATCAAAACTAGATGTTTAAATAATTTTGGGAAAGTTTTTCTTATTTTCTTGAACCACTAATGCTTTCCTTTGGCCTATACCTGCAGAGATTTAGAAAATATTGGTAATATACTACATTTTCTTCATGCATTATTCAATTATGCTTATAACAGGATGGATATGGAAAGTTTTTACACAAGGTAAAAGTTACCACACCATCGCATTGATGCAGTAGTGTTTCAAAATGGTTTGTGATTTGTGAGACTGTAGTAATTTGTAGACGTATTGGTTGGTTCCCTGTTTTTTCGTGCAAGACGAACGAATGAAGGTGGATGTGCTGAAGCAGAGTTGGTAGATACTTCATCAACGCAATGGGCAAGCAAATTCTCTCATAAACGTCCTAAGCTTTGTGCTTAAAGCTAAACGTTGTTCTTATGTATTTTTATAAACAAATATTTTGCCTGAAACAATTCCACAAAGCCATCGTCAATACCTGGTTTCATTTAAATATACTGGAGACCAACCAGTCAAATGACCTCACTGTGCCCATTATTAATTTACCATACTGCTCTTCAGCGGAATCAGCGTTAGCTTTAGTTAACGTGTTCAGGAAATGAACTGCAAATTACAAGTTCGATCGATTGGTGACAAAACAATGATCATTATGCATCATTGACTCAAGGGCGGATCCAGACAGTACGTTTAGGGGGGGCGATTTCAGTAATATTTGACATTTAACTCTCATCATGGGTTCACTACTGTAAGAGAGATGATATTATTTCAATAAGAGCTGATGATCCATCGTAGGCGAAATATATACTCTGTAAGATCTGAAAGTGTCTGAAAGAGCTGATGATCCATCGTAGGCGAAATATATACTCTGTAAGATCTGAAAGTGTCTGATTCTTTGCTGAGAAAGGATTTCTTTCCATAGACAGTGTAAGTGAGATGAAATTTGCTTCACAGCACTGCTGCGACGAAACAATGGACGGCAAAATGGCCTTATATCGCGAATGCTTTTTTTCTGAATTGTACAAAATCATGGTGAAAAAAGTTACTCTTGTAGGTTTTAGGGGGTGCGATCGCCCCAATCGCCGCCGCCCCTACTGGACCCAGACCTGCATTGACTAGCCCCGACCCTGCATTGACTAGCCCCATTCTCTAGGTTTATAATGTTAAACTGCATATTTTCAACTGTCAGGAAAGGAGGCGTATTTGTGAGAGTGCACATTGAAACATTTAGGTTGTTAAAATTTCGGAATGTGGGACCAAACGCAAATTAGGCCAAATTTCCAAAAGTTCTCACGAAAGGTCAAACAAAATATTTGCGACCAAAGCAAACAGACAAATTTTTACAATAAAAACGCCGAGCTTCCCTGTGCTGAAGTATTTTCTGCCTATTTAAGTTAAGCAAAGCAGCAGTGGAGTGCTATATTTTGCTGTATGTTGTATGCCATCGTGTTATTTGTGCAATGTGGTGCATGCATGGAAAGCAAAAACCACACACATGAACTTCATAGACTGTACACACAATCTGACAAGTTTAAAAATGTGCACATCGCAACATGGACATGACGGTGAAGAAACCATCCAGCCTGACTGTCCCCACTGGTTGACAAGACTCCCTGCAGTGATTTGGAACAAATAGCCTACAGATGCTAGATTCATGCTTGTGCAGCCTGCGGATAGTAAATGCTTGTACATACTACATATTACTTCGCCTATCCTTAAGCTTAGAATTGTTAAACGTGCATGAGATGAGAGTGAACCTTAAGTACTACACCAGTGGTTCGTAACCGGGGAGGAATTCCTCCCCAGGGAGGAATTTCATGAGTTCAGGGAGGAATTTCCACCTGATAGCTAAGTTACCTAATCAGTGTAAGTGTTGTACTTCTTTTTTATGTTGACATTGGCTCTTTAACTTAGTTCTATCACTTTACGGTATATTTGTAACTATCACACGTTTTATCACACGTATCACACGTTGACAAACTTTAGTGCCATTATTTGACAACAAATACTTTTTGTCACACTTTTATTAATCAAGTTATTGTCGTCAATAAAGACCGTTGACCGTTGTTCCAATTGTAGTTAATAAGTTAATACTACCCAACGAACCCGTAGAACCCGAACAGGGGAGGAATGAAGGAATGAAAAGTTCCAAAATGAGCAAAGGGAGGAATGCATCAAAATAGGTTGGGAACCACTGTACTACACCATGGGCGTAGCCAGGGTGCATTCGGGCCATGACCTTCGAGATATATAATCTGACATTTGTGCCACCTATTGCTAATTGTACAAAAAGGTCGTACCACGGTTGAGTGAACATGGTGACGTGTCAACAAAACGCAAATCATAATTCGTCACAGGGGCCCCGAAATTGCTTGAGACCACCACTGTCTGAGTGCAAGTTTACAATGTTTTTCCAGGAGAACCTGTCCCGAACCCTTCCCAGGAAAAACATTCCTTGGCACACTAAACACTGTTGGGCTAAATCAATTTTTTATTTTATAAAGGGATAAATGAGACACAAAATGTTAAGAACCACTGGCCTAGATGCATACGTCCAGTTCAGAAGTCAGATTTGATCAACGTAATCAACGTATTCTGTGTAGCGATTGTTGTCAAAAATGTATTATCCCTTTATGAAATACAGTAGCTTGTGGTAAAGAAATTCTTGATAATTCCAGTGGTGTTACACAACATTTCAGCTACTAAACAAGGTCTACAATAGACCTATTACTGTAGATGTAAATTTTCAGAATGTCAAGCCACCCTGCACAAACGTAAACCCCTTACTAAAGATTTTCTGGCGGCAGTTCTGCACCAAACTGTAGCGTACTAGGATGTTGGACCTGCCCAATGTCATATTTCTCGTGTTGGGCCCATTTAGTGAAATGGCAACAGCATTTTAGCCTGGCATTCATTCTACTAAAATTTTACAGAAACCCCTCTGCTGCTAAGCAAACTAAAATGTTCTTTTTCGCAGAACCTGCAATTTTCGTGGCAGCAAAGCAACTGCAGTGTGCTTAACGATTGTCGCGTGATTTGAAAGGATTCTAAACAACGGTTATAGCCTTCCCATGTGAGCTGCAAATCTTGCTTTGAATAAAGACCAAAGTTATTCCCAGTAGGAGAACATGCTTTGGCTTCTACATTTAGTTTTGCATGCGTTTCTGTCTATTAAGAAGCTCGGACTTTGCTAAGCTTATTTAAATTGTCAAAAAGTCTGTCTTTGCACCAAACTTTACATCAGATTGTACGGAGAAAGAAGTAACAATGTGGGAACATACAGTAAACTGTTTCGGAATTTTGCCCCAATTTTGAACTATTTTTTTCAACCATTGTCCCCCTACTCCTCCTACCTTGCACTTCAAGGGTAAGTGGTTGTGATGTGCCACCATGATAGGTTGTCGTTCGCAGTACTTGCAAAGTTGCAAAGTCTTTTGCCATATGCTTCAGCTTACCCAGTAATAAATGGACTTTATAATTATTCTTGACCATCAATCTATTTTGCAACTGATTAATTATATTGAAGTTCCTGAGAAAGATGGTACACATATGAAGTATACAAAGCACCCTATGTGATTTAGTTGAGTTTATTTTTCAATAAGCAAGGTTCCCTTTTTACAACCAAAATATAAACAGAAACACAGCACTTTTAGAGAGGAAGAATTGAAATTGTTGTCTTTTTTAGTTCCTTCTTTGCTTCTGTGGTGCACCAGAAATTTACAAGACACTGATAAGAATATAAAATAGGCAAAATCAGTCCATGTGTTCAGCTTCGCTGAATTTTTATAATTACGTTGTGAAAGGTTTTCAGAAAACTGAAAATTGAAAAATCATGTAAAACATGGGTTTTTCGATGGATTAAGAATAATCCGAAGCGTCTCGAAGTAAAAGATGTATATGGTTTTTGAAGGCTATTTCAGTGTTGATGAAACTGTTATGTCTATCCCAATTTTATGCTCCATGGGTCTTTCGGCTTAGTTAGACAATTTCGAAAGTGACTGGCAGATTTTGTTTTCTACCCCAGAGATAAAAATAAAAGACCACAGTGCATTTAACAGTGGTTTCTGGTTATTAGTAAAGTAACCACACTCTTTTCCAGACCAGGGTTTATGCGCAATTTAGGTTGTGAAAAAATCAAATAACGGTCATGGAATTGTGTTTCATATTAGACCCAAGTTTGCAATTTTTGAAAAATTTTCTTTATGAAGAACAAAAAAGCCATGGTTGTTTCCCTGAATGAAATGGATACGAAAATTTAATGGCTTGTATGCATCCTTCCCTGTCGCAATCTTTGCTTTTTCCTTTTGCCTGCAGCTATTTGATTTTTCGTGACAAGGAAGAAGGCGGGCACGCCTATGTTTCAGCCAAAACGGAGCGTATATGGCTGGCCTACCAGTTACTAAAGCAAGTAGAAAATATCTGGCATAAAATTTTCATTTGAAAAAAGTAAAAGGATGATCACCGATTGAAAACCTTTATTTGGTAAAATTTTTCATTGATCGTTTAGTTTCCGTGTAGTGTAAAAGGATTTCGCTAAGTTATGCATTTCCTTGTAACTGTTGGAAAGGGATGTAACGGACATTTTAATCTTGCTTTTTATTCCTCGAACGGATCGTGTGAATTTAAATGTAGGCTGTGAGTCAAAAAGAACATGGTCCACATTGAATTTGAATAAATTTTAAAGGACTGAGGATGCGTTGCAAAACGTGAAACTAATTTCCCGGTTTATAAACTGTGATCGATCTACTTGCCGCCATTTTTGTGACCTATAAGTATGAAAAATATATACTGTATGCTTGCAAGTTTTAATCGTCGCAGAAGAATGAAAGCAGAAAGTATACAGGTTCCTCAGAAGCTTGCCGCCAGGCTAAACTTTGTTTATGTTTAAGTGAATAGATGGATATAGGAACTGTTAAATGTTTCAACCAATATGTTTTCTGTTGCTTATCTAACAGCTCAAATCAAAACGAAGTTCATACGTAAGCAAAACATAGCTCTAGGACCTAGGCTATACTTGCTCGCGTAATCAACTGATGTGAAGAACGATAAACTCACTACAAACCGTGAATTCCTAAAATGAGCAAATCTTTCGATAGCTTGCACAGCGAACTACATCAGCTTAGGCCCCAAACTTTCCAGGGCTATCACCTAGGCCTGTATAAGAAAAACAATCCTTCGTTTATCAAAATTGCATCACGGCTAAAAGCGGCCAAGCACACGTGATGAAAAGAAATTTCAAAAAAGTATGAGCGGAGTAAAGTTGTGCAAGCGGCGGAAAACAATTAAAGAAACAAATCAGTTTGTTGGAAGTCAGAAAAGAAACAGATAGCTTTTATTTATAACATAAATGCCTGTTGCTGTTATACAAAACGTTACGTTCTTCAGTTCAGCGCAGCACCATGATCTAGGAAAGAGAACAGCATACGCGAATGAGATCACATCTCCCAATACAACATTCATCACTCATGAAGTGTTTAGCTCATTTTCGGGAACGTAGAACATGGCGAAGGGAGTTTTTCAGCCTTGGCTATTTACCTTAATCCAGTAATGGTGAATGATAGTTCGCAGATCGCACCTAACTTTTTGACGTTTGCAAGAAACAGTGTTTCACAAACATTTTGCACTATCAGGTTGCTTGTAATCTGTTATCCACGGTTATAAGAAGTTGCTCTTTCAAGAGAACACGATAGACCACATCCGACTTTGTCGCGCTGACCTGAAGCAACCTGATTGTGAAACTGTTGGTGAAAACTGTTTCTGTTTCTTGTATCCGTGAAAAAATCAAATGCGGTTTATCATCCACCTTCAGTAACAAAGGATAGGGTAGTTACATTCATAGGTCAAACAGCCCTGTCTGCAATAACGCCACCGCCGTAAAATCGCACTTTATAACACTGGCGTTTCACACTGCTCCACAACTTATTAGAAAATATATAGCCTTAGCAGTAGGTGGCATGATAAACTGTGAAAAATAATACGTCACAACTTTAGAAGCAGCGATTGCGTCTATCTAAAACCTACAGGCCTACCGCCGCCATATTAACAGGCCGTTTTGAATTCAGCTGACATCGCTACATAAAATTGCAACTTCACAAGTATTCAACCACAGCAATTAGGCTAAGGATTCGTTTTGCAGTTGCAGTTTTAACTAATTTTGTACCTATGCACTATAGATTGCATGCATCAGAATATTAAATGCTATGATGGTGTCAGACAAATACTTTGGCCTCTGAATTTCGTTGCATGATGCAATAGCTAACCACTTATGCAGGGTTGATACTCTTACGCAAAACAAAGCAACAAGTTACTTTCGGTCCACACGTACACTCCTTGTCTTGAGTCGTCGGATCCTCTGACTGCATTTCTAGGCCTGTTTAGTAGGACACCGTGGGCAAATTTAATAGGCCGCACTAGGCCTATTTAGCAAGCCACGGTAGGCAGTGGCAGGGCGCGGATAGCTTGTATAGTTTTTAGATAACCCGAAGCGACGATCGTCTTCATAGGCATGACGATGAACCAGATATGCTTTTAGCACAATGCATTGTTCCGCGTGCTTTAGCTACTAAGTTGTGCAGAAGTTTCAACAAGCAAAGTTTCGACTGTTGAAAAGGTCAGTAAATAAAGAAAAGATGTGCAGTATCAGTAATATCACTGCAGCAACTAGTGGTGTAGCCGGGGAGAAACGCCGTTTCCCCACATTTTCAAAAAGGGAGCGGATTTTTCTCATGCGACGGTGTTGTTGCTTTGTTGGTGCAATTCCCTACTAACCGGCTGCGTAAAACACGTTTTCTGCTGCAAAGTATACTTCGATTTGAGGGCAAGCATGCAAGCTTACCACGAGAAGAATATTAGAAGACTTCTCTTTCTTCGCCTTCCAAACGTCTCTGCGTCTCTATTAGAAAACATCTCCACTAGACTTACATTTTTTCTGTATTAGCTAAAACCGTCATCTACTTTTAAGAAATAGACTTTCCATGGATTTCGAAATGTGACATTTTCCTATTGCACTTTCAGCAAAAAAAGGTTGTTTGCTTGGTTTCGAGAGGGATCAATGAAATTTCACCACTTTTGCCTACTCTGGAAAAAATCTTTCCGACGCCCATAAATGCGAGACGCCAGATTTGTTTTCATCAAAAATTTTATCAACAGTCTAGTGATTTAAACTGAAGTTGTGCAACAATCCGCAGAAATTTTAAGAAATATCTTGGAAATTTTGGTGATTCATGCTGCTTTCTAATGAAGTGCTTCACGTACAAATATTTTTTGTCAAGCAGTCCAAGCCTACTCTACACTTGCAACAATTTGAACCCAAACTTTCACAGCGCAAATCAGCCAAGAAAACAAGCAGATGTTTGCGATAACCAACCGTGGTGTTGATCATAATGTTCTCAGCCCTATCTTCCATGAAGCTATTTATGGATTAACAGCATACCAAGGGATTATAAATAAACTTCTTATGAGCGGCATTTCACAGTATGACTCACATAGAAAATTACTGCAAACATAACCACACAGTAAGACGAAAGTATGTTCTTATCTGTGACATATTTGAGGACATTACAAGAAAAGCTTCTTTTCTTGTTGTTCTAGTCATAAAATTGCGTAAATAATTTACTTGTTTTTTCCTGGTTAATCGGAACACCCCAGATTAAAGCGCCATTTGCATTTACTGTAGTTAGGATGGAAATGTCTTGCTCTGCTAAATTCTTTCAGGAAAAGCATTCTCATTAGATTTTCCAGGTAAACAAGTTGTTCAGAACACTATTAAGCTGTTTGTGAGAAATGACTATTTGTGAGAAATGCGCGTTGGTGGCAAAACTCCGAAAAGTCACTATTTTATCACCTACTGCATGCTCTGCATTGCTGACAAAGCACTAAACCTGCTTTCAATCTGGCAAGTGATAATTTTTCAAGGTGTGATTTCTCAGTATGTTTTACTGCAGACCGAAATCTTTACGGAAGATGATGTCAGTGAGTTTGCCTCTGAAGTATTGCGGTCAGCCAGATCTTTACCATGCTTCTGTCGTATTCCGCAAAGTATGCCTGCATTTGTCACAATCCAAACTAGCAAATTATAAAAATTTTAGAGTTTCTTCTATTTATCAAGCAATCGACTCTGTGGTCGACGCTCACACAACATTCAGAATTTTGGTGTATGCGGAGATAGAAAAAGTGCATAGAAAGTGTTTTGGGTTAGCTACTAGGCCCGATTTACGAAGCGTACGTATATCTTAAAGTCAATTTCTGTAGCATGGTAAATGCGAATCTACGAACTCGTTTTTGTACCCGCATTGCAGGACCAGGTACAGAGAAATTTCCTGTTGGTTGAGAAAGTAACAATAATAAATAGACGCACTGGTGGAATAAGATGCCGTGAGACAAGTAGGCTTCAATTACGTTTTTGCATTTCTTTCCATGTAATCGTGGTCTCGGAATTTCTACACTGATACTTAGCACTGCACCCTTCATTGAGAAATCATGGCAACCGTATGTGTGCGTGGGCCCAAGCATGTTGCTCCAAACACAAATCAATCAGAAAAAAACTGCACCATTTCCACCTGCGATTAAAACAACAGAAGAGTGACTTCTTGTGAGCAGTAAACAAGGCGTGCCGATAAATTACATGCTTGCCTGCGAAACTATTGCAAAGAGGTGCTTATTTAAAAAATGGTCTGAATTTGTCCAACCAAGAAAATGGTACGCGCAAAGCTCTAATTAACCTGGAATCGTGCGCGCAGCTGCAGCAATCATGACTCTGCGCCACGCACCTCTTTGTTTTAACGCATCGCAGTTTTTGAAGTATTGACACGACCTCCCAACAAGAGCGCTGTTGTACGAGTTGCGAATGCCGACGTAGAGATTGCTGGTCTGCTGCGCTTAATATCGTGACCGCATTTGCGTTTCGCACTGAAGTGATTGGTTGATGCAAGTCACAAACATTTAAGTGGTCCAGACGCGCAAGAGGAGTTTCGGAAAGTCTCGTCATCATGCTTTGGCACTTCAGTCACTTGCCGCAATAAATCGGAATTTACCGGACACAAGCGGCGACTGTACCGGTAGTAAGGTCTTAAGGTCGTGACCAAATCTGACGCGAACTCATCAATTTTTAATAAAAGCAAAGTTATCTTTGAAAATTTCGATGACTTATCGCAATACCTTTTTCATATAGTTCGATAAACCATGCCTGGGACATTCTTATCGCCTCTGCATTTATCAGAAACGAAAATTATTGCTTGAAGTGTCTTGGAAGCCTAACCTCAACGGAAGACATCGCTGAGGTATTTGATCTATCCAGCTATGATCAATTAAACTGCATTTGTCCAGAGGCATTACGCACTGTGGCTTTGGAAGTAGGCGGGTTTGACAAAAAGAAACAAAAAATTTCATACATCGTGATCTTTGCGGAAAAATTGTATTGTAACAATAGGAAAAGCGAATTTGCGGGGTCTGCAGGAATAGCAATCTTCAGTTTATCTTCATCGTTCTACAGGCCTTTATGTTTGCAGGGTCTAAACATGCCAATGGACAGAACTTCAGTTTTTTTGGTTTTGGGGAGTTTGAAAAACAGACAACGAAGTGCTAAAATTGTAAAGTGAAAGCATGTGTTACACGTGCTTTCTTTCTTCTGTGGTGGACCTACAAAAATATAGGTCAACAAATAGTTTACGAAAATATTTATGATTTTTACTTTGTATATTTTTCTTTTAACTACAACTTTTTCTTGAGGAAATTTATTTGGATATTCATCTGAAACAAACCGATCGATGCTTAAAATTTTTGAGTACATCACAAATATGTTGCTGAAATCTCCTCAATAAACAACTTACTTATGACTTGTTTTCTTACGCAATGTCGTGTTTTTCTAATCTACTTCACGATTGTATCATGCACGTTATGAACCAGTCTGCAAAGCTAAGCATGTCACAAATCTGTTTGTACTATCTACTCTCAGAATCAGGGCCGGCCTTAAGCGGATGCAACCGATGCAGCTGCATTGGACCCCCTCTGGGGCCCCGCGCCATGGTGTTTGGGTAGATTATTCATTTTTGCCAGATACACCTTGCGCTTGAGAATTCAGTGGAAACGCCATATAAATTTCATTGTTAACAAAGAACGCTTTCGTCAGAATTAGCAAATTTACTCTCGAACGTTAGCAAACATGCTCAATTCTCGTGTTAATGCTGTACTGCATATCTGCGCTCTACCACGATCGTAACACGGTTGACTGAACACGATAACGTCACAAAATCTCTGCTCAGAGGGGCCCCGCGCCTAGGTCTTGCATTGGGCCCCGCATCTGCTAGGGCCGGCCCTGCTCAGAATAGAAATACCGCTTATTCAGATGCACTTTAAAGTCTAAATATGATCACTTAGTGAAATCAGAACAAAATCGCACGTTTATAATGTACTACCTTGCAATACCACAAATTAAAGGTAGTTCATCAACATGCTGATTGGACTTACCGTGAATGTTGGTACCCACCTGCTATTGCCTGAAAATACACGTAATTGACAAAAGTGTTTTCATTTAGAACATTTATACATTTCCTGTCGGCAATATTTTTCCCAAAAATGTTGCTAATAAATGAGAGAACCTTTCAAGTTCAACATTAAAGAAATGAACTCTTGCGAAACTCGAGCTTTTGTTCTGCATGATATCCCTTTCCGGGAATTATTGGAACAAAGCTGGTGCCCTGTGAGCACTGAAATTTCCAATTTTTTGGTAATGAACATACGCTCCAAGTATTTAATTAATCAATCTAGTATCATCTCAAGTGCTCATATGTTTTCCGTCTGAGAATTTTCAATATTACGCTTAATTATAGAAAATGCATTGCGTTTTAGGAACCAGACGAGACGATTGGAAGTGTGCTATCAAAGTCGGATAGGTTTTCTTTTGTTAATTGCTAATCATAAAACGGTAGATTTACGTGCAAAAGTAGGACGCTTTGTGTGACTAGTTGCAGCTTACGTCAAGAACATACCATCGCCGAAAACGCTATTAAATGAGAAAACTTGTTGCCACTCAAGTCGTCGTTTGTTCTAGATCAAGGTTTCTCAACCTTATAAAGCATGTGGCCCAAACAGAGGGTCTGTGCCCCACCGAATGTACAACTTCCCCAATGCGACAACTGTTGCACATGCACAGAGCAGATATAAAAACAATTAAAAATAACACTTTTCATAACACAGCGTGCGCTACAATCAATGCAAGGCTGAGTCTGTTTGTTGTGAGAAAGTAGAGGTATTCAAAGATCAATACATGGCAATGCCCAAGTCAAGTTATCTTCCACATTTAGCCTGCTTCTAGATTTTGTTTTCATGGCAACAAGAGCCGCCTGTCCAGCGCTGCCACACGTTTTTTTGCAAAAATCACTAGGTTCACAAAAAAATTCATTCAATTTACTTTAAATGGCTGCGTTGAAGTTAACAGTTTTGCTTGAAATCATTTATTTATATACTTTGTTGCCTAAAAACTTTTATACCATTTGCAAGTTTGATCATGCTGAAGTGTGGAAAATCTAAGGTCAATAGATCTGAGCAACATTGCAGCAATAAACAGCACAGAAGTTAAACAATAAGAAACTGAGATAGAAAAGCTTGCTTGTTGTGTTGGTGAAAATCATCACACAACGATTCACGTAATCAATTGTTTTTCTGAAAAAAGAGCTGAAAAGTTAGAAACAAGACAACAGAGCTTCTTCAAACAAATATCATGCAAAAATTCACGAGATTACTGTTAAAAATCATTAGATCAACTAGGTCAGACCAAAAATCACTGGATCCAATGAAAAATCGCTAGGAGTGCCACTAAGGTTGCCAGACGTTCTTGAGCGCCAAGGACTTTCATTGAATTTGCTATCAAAACTGGTAATGCCCTTGATCCTTGAATAACATTTTATTGTCCTTGAGTATTTTCCGGAGCCTTTGAAAATTCTTGAACAATTGTGAAATTGTTTATTATTGAACTACTGATTACATTATACATTCAAGAATCAAGATTAAACAATGTTATTAAACAGATTAACGTGCACATTTGTTCCATATTAAACAGTTGTGTAGCAAAAAGCCAACCATTCAAGAACAGTTGTGTTACCACCATGAATGCTACATCGCCATATATAAAAATACTGTATATTCAAAGTAGGCATAAATAAAAATTGCAATAATCACAAAACGACAAAATGTCCTTGAAAAAATTTCAAGTAATCTGGCAACTCTGGGTGGCACCCAGTGCACCTGCCTGCCTCGCCTTCAAATGCCTTCAGTAACTGTACCGGTAACTGCATTTTGTGCACAATGCGGTAGGCATCGTGGAAATTTGCATGTAGCAATAATTTCTAACACATCATAATGACGAAAGAGAGCGTATGATGACATTGTAGCTCAACCGCTACCTACGTTCGTCTTGCAAAATTAACTTAGTTTCAATAATACCAGTCCGTGACACATTAAAGATTCTCCTGTGACCCACTCCCGCAGTTTGAGAAACCTTGCTCCAGATCAACCGAAATTTCTGCAGCATGCTTTTCTGCACATCCATCACTTTGTGTCTGGAAAACAGTCTTTGTGCTTGGAGCACGTTTTTAGATGTGTGCGTCGATCTAACTGCTGTTTTTGTTTAAAATCCTGGCTATCATTTTTTGTTTTTCGATTACCCTTCGGACAAGACTGAATAAAAAGCTACTAGAACTGGGAAAAATTAAATGAGGTCTCGTTGCTAATCAATCCGAATTCACATATTGCACAGCAGCAAACAGATAACACAAACACTTTCGTTTTCAGTTTTACTAAATGGTGTTTTGACATATTACATGAAACAAGCGAAAAAAACATGAGACTTCAAGTGTTTTTAATTTGTTACAGTTTTCGTCAAACAAGTAGTTACCCAAATAGTCAACTATTTCATCAAAAAAGCCATCAAGCAATTAAGCAGATTTCCCGAAAGGTGTGTAAGCCAATTGACCCGAAAGGTGTGCAAGCCAATTGACCTGGTCAGCAGAAGTCAACTTGCACTTGTTGCTTGTTGCAGTTCGATTGGAAGACTGCAAATCCACACAAAAATAAAACTTGGTAAAACGATATCACACACCAGATGAACGAGTCAAAAGCATGGAAATTCATAATTATTCTAAACATATTCTGGCTTTTTCATCCAGACAGTCAGGCACCATTGTGGAGTGTCCAGAGATGAACAATATATGCGTTGTTAACTGCCTGATATAAATCAGAAAAGAACCAAATCACTGAACATGATGCCTTTTTCATGTTAATATCTTCACCCATTTTATACAAAGTATGTTGGCTACACCTTGTCGGAAAAATTCGCAGAAGAGCGTCGAGTTTCGAATGGAAGAAATCAAAATAATCAGGTTTCACTTGTCAGTCGTAGCTTGCGGGCAAAATAGATTTCGCTTAAATTATACGTTCTCAGGCGTATAACATTAATGACAGGACGCTCTTTCGCTCCGCGTGAAAAGCTAAAGAGGTACTAGCTGTTGTAAAAATTATTGCAATTTCAAATTATGTCACATGGAGCAGAATTGTTGTTTCAATGTAGAATCATCAGCGTTACTTTTAAGTTTATTTGTTTACATTTTGCTTGTTGAGTTCACATGACGACGACTGATTTGAAAAACGTGCTGGAACAAAGCAAGCACTGCAGTAGCATGCCGACTATATAATCAATGTTGTGAAAACGAAGCTAGAACTAAGAAATTTGCACAAAATTTCATCACCTTCCAAAATCTCTAATATTGAAAGACGGGTGATAAATTTATATTTCTCTGATACACGTCGCACTTCTCGAAAATGAAAATATAGTCATTTCTCTTAACTTGGATTTCATGTAAAACAAGGCAGACGGATTGAAGTCTTGACCGGGACAGACATAAACATGAGTAGATTTTCCGATTTCTGGGAAGGGCTGACTTGAAGCAGAAAATGCAAGGCCACGGGCGGTGGGAACACCTGCTTTTTTTCACCGTGCATTAACCATTGCCGCACAGGACCTCATCAACTTTACATTCCATTCCACTTCACAGTTTTCTAGTGCATAGTTGTGGCTTTTTCTTCTACGGAGTTAATTGATATTATGGCAAATTTTATTAGAATTAACTCACTGGAAAAAATGCTTTGCTTCCAATTTCTTTACAAGCAGTTGCACTGTTAAAATATACGAAAGTAATGTTTTCAAAGGTTTTCGAGTTACAAATATTTATTAGGATTGGTAACTGACAAACGAACTAGCTTATTTCTCAAATTAATTCAAACATGTAAATATCAGGCTATACACAAGCAGACCCTTTTAATCATAAACTTGATAAACTCATTTTAAAAGCTTGTTCTGTAGCACTCCTTTGCATAGCATGAATTCACAAGTATAAGTAACATTTAAAGCTCTATGTTCTGTATAATCAGAGGTTAGCAGCCATCGCGGTCTAGTGTACGAAACGAACCAACTGCATAAGTCTCTTGCAGATATATTTTAAGATTTCGACAGCTTTTGGGTCCAATTGAGAGCAAATTTTTTGTACAACACAATTTTTCTAACATTTTACTTAAAGATTAATTATTACACTGTTTAAAAACATGACTGAGGTTAGCGTCCAACAGTTACATGATAGTTAAAGCAGATGTTGATCAAGCGTTGAGCAACAAACTGCCGTTTGGGCACGTTAGCTTTTACAAAAAGCAGGAAAGCAAACACTTGGCGCTGTCTTTGGAATGTACTTGGATGAAAAATAATTTTGTTGTGATATGGTTACAGACTGAATATTTTTGTTTCAATTGCGTTGGTTAAAAAGTGCAAAATAAATTACACGATTCAAAAACTTTCACCTATATTACGAAATAGCAGTTTGATGTCAAAGAAATTAATTACAAAGATTTAGACGTCAATCACCTCTGTGGTAGTTTAAAAAAAGTTCTCTTTGAATAAAAACTTCTTCTAAGCTGCACTTTCACTGGTAGCACCACGGAAGTGATAATCACATGCTATCTATCTTTGTTCAAGCACTAAAAAACAAAAGTTCAAAAGTGTTCAGTTTGCGTTAGTTATTCCTAACATTAAAAGAACACAAATGATAACAACTGTGGAAATCCTATTGTTTTCACTTCCACGAGATTCACACTGAACACTTTCAGGTCTTTAAATAGAGTCGCAGTTTATGTTGGGTATTGTGGAATATTCACACGTTCTTTCAAACCGTCTCACTAACATAAATCTTGCTGTTTTTGCAAACTCAAAGCTTTATGGTCTATAGGTGCTTTCTGCTGCTATTGAAGAATTTACATCAATTCTTGCAGGATTTTTTCCGTTTTTATATAAAAAAATTGTTTTTGCCAATTTACAAATTGATTACCGTAGTCATTGTGTGTTTGTGAAATCCAGGTCAAGCTAGCTTGTAAAGTAAAGTGTCACACAACATTACCAAGCAAAGGAAAAATTATAGTGCAGATTCTGATTTCGTGTCACAAAATATAAATTTAACATATGTTGAAACTAGACGCCGCTGCATAGTGAATCGAGACATACACTGCATTCGGCTACTTGGGCTAACCACGTCATGTTTCTATAGCGTCTTGTCACCAACATTATTTTGGCAGAAATTGCAATGAAGCACTTCTAGATCATTCTGAATACGCAACGAATCTCCGTGCATGCCACCGGACGTGTTGAGCCGTGCACGCAGAACGAACCACTCCACGTTGGCAGTCGTCATGCTGAAGCAAACGTCTCGCGCAGAAAAACGGCGTTTGACGTAATGCGTTATAATCTGTCACGAGGTTTGAGAATCTACAATCGCAATAGGCTCTTGCGCTTGCCGATTGTTGCTTGCATTCCTTCGCCTTTTGCACACGGAAGACCTTTGTTAGCGCGCGTGCGTCACGAGTTGCCTCGATCACTTGTGAGTGTTAAAACTGGCGCTGCTGCTGTCACTTTAGCAGTGGTGGCGTCAATGAACTGTTTCATCAACGTTTGCTTGGCTCGACAAGGTCGCGTAGTAAACAACCGTTTTGAAATCGAATAGCTGCTATCGTGTTGCACTGTTGCTTCTCCTGCTTCCTGCTGCAGGCAATTAGCCGCGGTCCGTGCCCTTGTTCTCCTCGAGCCATTTCAACAAAACAATAGGTTTTGCCGCTTGGTTTTGCTTGGTTTCAAAGGGGGTCTAACTCGTGACTCACTTACGCAGTGGTGCAGTTGGGTTCTCGCGGTCCTTTTTGCTTGTGTAAACTACTTTACAGGCATTCACTTTATTATCCCATGCTTGTCAAAGTTGGAAACCACCGTGACAACGGAAGCAGTCAGTCAGCTACAAACCTGAAGAGCTGTAGTCAGCCTGGTGAGACGTTGGAAACCACCAACATTGCTTTCACACCTGCGCATTTCGCTGGCATTTTTGTGCGCATGCATTTTAACGTGATTAGATTAACTTTGCACGCACTGGTCACTGCAAACCACACTGAACCTCACCTTCTCACCTCTACAAGGGATAAGAGATGTCGATGTGTTTCGAGGTGGTCTTATCGTGCTATCTGCAGACTCATACGAACTGCTAATCACCACGTTAAATTGGCCGATGGTATGCAAACACCGCAGCTTTGACAACAGAAGATAAAATCTTCTGGACGAAGATAACAAGCTGCAGGCTTTAGTGTCCACGTCGTTGTTCTTCTGCAAGGTGCAGCAGTGCTTCTAGCTTCACGTGACGTATGCGTCTGTTGCTGAAAGCGTGAAAGGTGTGGCAAGGGTTGATGACCAAAAATGACTTTGTCGTTTGGTGCCCTTGACATAAAAAATGCTCAGAAGCAGATAAGATTAATTGCTAACTTGTACCCCAGACCAACTGACGTCACAAAAGTTCAAGGTTCAGGTCAAGACCCAAAATTGTTTTTGCTCCTAAATTATATTCCATATGGAGTATTAGCTTTTCATCTCACTATGCGATCACGAGAATGTTTACGAAACTTAATGGAGAATTGAACTCAGCTTCTGAAAGGTTGTCTAATGAAATAATTGCCGTTTGTTCCACTCGGTCTCGTTTCATAAACGTTATATGTTTTACGATTATATCTCAAAAACTATTCTCGAACAATCATCTCCACAAAAATTCGATACGTCAACTTATATTCAGCAAGAAACAGGCTGCAGACCAAATTTCTCCTAAGAATTGTATAAAAACTGAACGAAAATTCTATGGTCTGTTGTTTGTGTGATCACTCTCAAAACTAGCTGCTGAGTTTGCTACTGAATGTTTCACGTATTCTTATGCAGAATTAAGTCCAAAATATTTGAAAAAGGTTATATTTTGATCGTTTACCTTTAGGCCATGAGACTCGACGCAGCAACGTTATTGCGCCTTCAATTCAGCTAAATTTGAAGCAGCACAACAATCACCAATGCAGTTAAGTTTGTAAATGTCAATCATCTACCGATTGCTTTGCGTTTTATCCTGATTCGGAGAAACATAAAATGTTAGTCAAAGTTTGTTGTGTTATGACGCTTTGGTCGTCTGACGTTTTGCTTACGCAGAGGATTTTGTTGATTTTTTGAAGATCCAAATTATCACGTGGTTTACATGTTAAATTCTTCATGAGGAAAAATACCCATTTAGTGTCAAAAACACATCGAGACGCACCAGCCCATAAAACCTTTGGCTTATGACGTTCTTTCAAAACATGAGTAAAATCTGCATACCTTAGTTGGAACGTCATTTGGTGGCACTGCGGAAAAAACTTCACTTTTCGGAAAGCGTTTAATGGATTCAAAACCAGTTCAAACGTGGCGTTTATTGAATAATTTGATCCATGTGACACAGGATGCATGTGGTGAGAGCTCTTTTGCACCCAGTGTGAAGCCAGCAGCTGAAAATACGCGATTAGAGCCAATTGCCAGTCGGCTCATGCAACAAATTGTCTACTATTCATTTCACGAACAAGCAACGCTAAGGTGAAGTGCTTTCTAAAGTGGAACGGATTTTGACACGTTTTGATCTAATTCGAGAGTCAGCGTCTGATCCAAGTACATAGGCTGGAAAGTTATTTGCAAAGTGGAAGACAACACGATGAAACAGCAAAACCAATTTCTCACTAACGTTCAAGTGCTTTTCAGCTCTTTGATGAAGCTCATGTTCAATATTCCTTCACTTCAAAACTGGAAATACCGGACGCTGGCAACAGATTTGCGTCAAAAACTGACCATGGTGGTAAATGAATGCCAAAATTCGACAAGTAATTGTAAAAAATTGAGGCACGTTGCAAGGAACTAACATATCTAGCCGCTGTCAAAGCCTGTGTTGTAACTTTGACAACTTAGATTTGGAAAAAGGGTTGAACCAAGCAAACTAAGCAATCATCTTGCGTGATATTAACATCTGCAAATCACATATTTTTAAATGCTAATGAAAAAGAGACTTTCCGCACACCTGGAGCCTCAGCGCTGCAGAAAGTCAAAATTAGCGCGAGTTCCACGTTACACTTGAAACAACTATTTTCATATACACTTTTTCTATTCTGAGTTTTTATGCAGCCAAGATAATAATTCTACTAGCGCAGGTATAGAAATATACACAAACATTCAAGTCTTATTTATTAAGCTTTCAACAATACATCTATTCAAATAATGTTTCATCAGTTTCATTTTCTCCTATAATATACTGCAATGAAGCGCCATATTGGTGATAGTTGGTAATAACGACAAAGGAGTTTTAAGTCATGATTCTATTTTTGCTCAAATAAGATGGAAATTCATTGAGAAAGGCTAAGAAAAATTTGTGCGTAAGAACTATAAATAATCTATGTTAATTCCTGAACAATACGTAGTGGAACTTGAGTATATGCTTCATGTTCTTTCCTAAATTACTCAAAAGTTCTTGTTTTGTTCTGTGAGTTGCAATCGCTTATCTTGCTACCATTAATATCTTGTTGTTAGCATTAAATTATACATTTGCTTGCGTTTTTTATATCAAAAATTCAAGACGTTTGCAGGGGTTTTGTGGGTTTTGCGCCAAAAACCAGCAAAGATCAAACACAAATTTAACCGCCGAGTCTTTTAGCGAAATATTTTTCCTTAAAATTTCTGCAGAACAAAGGCTTAGTTCGTTCTTTTTATTATAATTTGACTTTCGCTTTTTTCGATAAGGATGATAGAAGCAAGCTCAACAATTTCTCGTTGTTGGGATAGATCGATCTACAAACAACTTCACTGACAATTCAGAACTGCAGAGATCTAGCATTCGAAACGCAATTCACATGTGACAGTAAATATTTGTGGGTCATGTTGTTGTCAAAACTACATTTTTGTTGAGCGTATCGCTTTATAAGAACGTAAGCAACGTGATATAGCATATAGGTGACAGAGAAATGGATAAAGGCTAATCAACTGGCCAAACTGTTCAACATAAGGACTTTACTTTTGCATTCAATAACAGTGATTTGCAAAGTTCTACATAACAATCTCCCGTCAAATGCTATAGGCAATTGGACAACATTTATTCTTCAATTTGTAAGAGGGGAAACATGCATAAAGTCACGAAGTTTTTGCAATAACAAGCGCTTATCTCCTAAAATTTTGTGTTTTTTGCAGTGCAGCAAGTTGTGACTCACTGAGAAAGTTTTGCGCAACCTTTCAATGGTCACGTGCTGGGCACGTCATTCGCCGCAACTGAGAAATGGCCATTTTTTTCAACATGCCATGAGAACGCCTTAGGATGAAAGACTGAATAAGGATTCGACATTTTTGGTAAATCTTTCCGAAATTTTTTGTGCTGACTAATAAAAAAACGATAGCTAAGGAAAGGTTGCGTGTAAGACGATTTGTCGGCAATGTACGGTTAAATCCAGATTGAGGCAGTTCGATCCAGCTCGCGGTAAAAGTAAACATGTGGAATGGAAAACACAACAGCGGTAAATTTGGAGAAGGTTGAAAAAAACGCTGCGGTTGTTTTCGTGCGAGATTCACCAGCTGTTTCAGGACTTGGGCCACACCAAAGATGACTGAACGAACAAACTTACCGAAGTGGGCCTTTTTAGCTTTATTACTACAAGAATTGTGTGTGTTGAACTGCTGCTTACGGGCATACGTTGGCAAATGCAACATTGCAGAGCAAACAGACAGTTGAAATGTATCTCTTTTCCAATTTTTATGTGAGTTGTGTCGAACTTTGCGTAGATTTTAGTGAAATACTGAAATACAGCGACATTGCAATCATTGAGTAAAGTTACCTCGTCTTTAATCTAACATAAAGTGCTTTTGAATTGCTTTTATTATTTTTGTCAAAAGTGATGTTTGAAAACTACATGAATTCCGCTACCAAATTTTTTGCCTCCAAAATTCATATTCATTTTTGGCAAGTAATGCGGAGAATACAATGCTTAACTGGAAGAAATTAAGGCAGGAAGTGCGTCATGAGCAAATGATGCAATGAAATGTAGCACAGTCGAACAAAGTAAATATAGTGCAAACGATATCGCTGCGGGGGTATCCCGTAACTTGTTGGGAGCAAAGAGTCGAAGCACTCCCAGCTGAACAACGTTCGTATAATGACACAAAACGAACACTTCTCGTGACGTGCAGCGATGCTATGGCATCGATTATTTATTTTTATGATTTTTTAGCTTATTACGTTTGAGACAAATCATCATCTTTTCCTGGAATAGGACAATAAAGTGACTTGAAAATTTAAAAATGGAGGAAATTGTGAATTCGCGGCAATACTGCAATTTTAAATGCGTCGTTTGAAATTCTAAAGAGCAAATAATCGGTATAAAATGACAGCAACTTGTCTTTCCAGAAACGTGTCAAGTGCATTTCTTTTGCCTGATTTCCCCTTGTTTTGGATGTAAGCAAACACCCTACATTATTTTTTGTATACCTTTACATCAAGGGATCAGTTATAAACGTTTATCTCATCAAATTTCTAAAAAATCTGCCACACAATGCGTATAAGCGGCAGAGTTTAGCAACAAAGCTAGAATTTTTTCCACGCTTATATGCAAAAACTATTTTCCAAGAAACGAGCTTAATTCTGTCAAAAAATTAATGATCTATTGTTTATTCTATTATAACTTGCAATATCCAGCTGCACGCTCTTCAACATGGATCGATCAAGTAAACTGTGAGAAATAACTTTCTTTTCTCCAGTTTTGTATACAATGTAAGGCATGTGCTGCTTCAAGTTTGAAAGCGTTCCGCACGCTTCGCAGTGACATTTCCCAGATAGACGGCCGCTCTCCCACGAACAACGGTAAGATAATCTCACCGTGACTGGAGATAAGCGTCAAGCCGCTGTGAAAATGATTTACTGCATCTTTTCGTCGCCTATTGGGAGAAAGTATCCGAGTCGTAGTAAACAGTCAAAAAAGCTCGAAGCTGCTTGTGCCTTCTGACGAGAACCCGCGAGAAGCGTAAGATCTTTCCTTCAAAAATATTTGAGTTTCGCTGCAAGTAAGCCTTTCTTGCCAGTTCTGTCTTGTTTGTCACCAACGACGATAGAGTTTTCCCCTGGGCCGAAGTGGAAGTTCTTAAAACTGCATGCTATCAAACTGAAATCATATGGCACAGTAGTATATTGACTTACTGATAACGTGATTTTCATAAAATCCTTGACTTTCCGATGGTGCTACTGGTCACCAGTTTTCTCCTGGGGTTTAAGAATGCATAGAGTTTGTACTCTGGTATATCCTCTACCGCATATCGAGTTTTAAAAGGAAATTTTGAAATGCCTGAAAAACTACACGTAATACTTGTTTCGTGATATTAAAACATCAAACGCATAGAAACAATTCCATAGAAAACCAAAATATATTCAAAAACATTTTCTTGTAACTACGTTTCCGATATTATATTGCTTTGGACAACATTTTTAAGAACGCCGAAAAGCACACAGCGCTGCAAAAATACAAGAACGTTGGAAATGTGTTTGATGCAACTCCTGTCTGGCGGGGCAGGTGGTCGGATTACGTCATTCCATTGAGTCACAGCTTCACAAACGTTTTCGGGTTTTTTTCGAAACAAATTACAGGTTTAGTGATGCAAGCTTCTAAAAAACAAGTTGTCTGTCAAAGTGATAGATGATAGCTACAATGCAGCAGCGGTGTCGGATGAATAGCTTTGTTTGTACACTGTGCCGGGAAAATGGCCATCTTCGTCCTGCGATGGGGGTATTCGTCAACAAAGTGTCTACTGAAGCGTCCGTAAACATCTGAGAGGAACGTGACTTCTGGACCCGTCTCGGAGTCACAAGCCTAAACAATACAATCCGTTGTATCACTAAACCAAACCCGCGCGATGTTGGGAAACCCAACGTGGAGAAGAGCAACTTCAAGCGATTGTGCCGAACAACTTTCCGTCGCACTTTTCGTCAAACTAACAAGATAGGGGTTGGTTTGTACACGGATCACATTAAAGCTACGCTCTGAAATATGTCTAGGTCAGCAACTGCATCAAAGTGACACTGACCTTGCTTATTTATAGTAGGTACGACTACGCGATAACAGTAGATAAAAGTCTAATTATACCTGATATTGATCAAACTGTTACGGTTTTTTGAAGGACATGACTTTCGCACAAGTTTGCCGCACATGGATTTGATATTGACAGTGATGCAAGCATGATACTGGTTCGAGTGAAGACCACACAGACAAAAGTGAATAAAATAGGAGCGAACAGTTGCGCATGAATGTCCAGAGCTTGCTTTGCAAAACCTGTTGACTTGTCAAGAACGTTCAACTGCAAAAACTCCCAGGGAGCAAACTCTGTTTTTGGTTTGTTTTTGAACGAAGTTATTAAAACCTTTACAAAAACCGACTAGTTATTTATTGGTTTAAATTACAAAGTTAGTAATTTTATTGCATCAGATTCAAAGTTTTTTTGTGAAGTACTCAGATCCGACGCGAAACAACAACGGAAAAAATGCCAGATCTACACCAGTCATGCTGAAGCCTTTGTCTGGCTCAAAAAGGAAGAGTAAGTTGAAAACCATGAAGAAGAATGAATCTCAAAACTTTGTTGGTTAAAGGAACAAGAAACTTAAATTACACGTTTCCAGACTCCACGCAAGTTATTTCAAAGACGTGTAAAGAAATGGCTCCCGAAGGATCGCGTGTTGTTGAGTAATTTTGAATGCTTTCTTTTGGTTTGATGTGGAATCGAGTTTCTTTTCCTGTTCGTGAAGACAAGCGCATCTGTGTACAAGAAGCTACGAGATCTTGTCAAAGTGAAATGCGAGGCAGGCAACGTGAAAGGATACTGTTTAAAATACAAGGTGCATGACGTCAATGCAAAGGCATGTCTTTTGTTTGATCTTGTACATTTCATTGACGATTTGGCGCAATTGTCAGTTGAATGCAGAATGTCGACGCGAAGTTGCAAAAGTTGACACGTGAGATTCGTCGCAAAACTCTTTGTCTGACAACATCAAAACAACATGAGCTGAGTCTGCGGCCAACCTTGTCTTAATGCCTTACCATTTGGTGTGCAGATTACTGAGGAATCAAAATAACTTTCACGCTATTTTACAAACTGAGCAGTTTCATGTTGCGTTGCTATGATGTCGCCCTGTCAACCATACGCCCGTCAAAACCAGCCAATGCGCAATCTGATTCTCCGTTCGGCAATGTCTTTTGAGTGGGTGATGTAAAGTTGACGTCAGCTTTAACCGACTCTTGATGATGAGCTTTGGTCGTGCGCGCACGAAGTGAATGGCGACATTGTTCTGTCGTCAGCGGCTTGTGCGATGCGACCGGATTGAAACACAAGACTCGTGACTCAGCACGACTGCATGTTTAGTGGATTGCATTGCTGTAAGTGAAACTGATCTCTGGTTTTACAAAACCTTAACTTTCGATTAGTTTTTTTCACTACTGAATTTTATTCATACAGGAACATCTTGTGTGAAGCAACTTTGGAATGTAGATAAGACAAGTAATATGTTTCTAATAGGCAATAGAAGTTAAAGCTTAGACAACACAAACTTCTGAAAAATCTAATTTTACCTCGAACTGTTATTTACTCAAAAAATACACATTACAAAAAGCGTAGTTATAAGCTTTTTTAATCTAATTCTCTATATTTACCAAATTCGCCCAATATCTACTCAGCACGTGGCGTAGCGTTTGGTGTTACGAGGCAATACTCGGGTTCGTTGCTGACTTTTTGCTACTGAAGTGGCCAGAAGTGGCCACAGACAACACACGAATGGTCATTTCGAATGATTGTAGTGACACAAACAAACCCTTTTGAAACCTTCACCAAATGACTAAAACGGTTATCGCAACTTTCAACCATCAAAACAATTTTTTGAACTTCTGAAATTCTAAAAACTTCACTTGCATTCATTAAGCCAAAAATGCCATTTTTGCGTTAAAACTTTAGATATGAAATGGCTTTTCAATGTCAGTTCTACATTGGCAACAATTCGGGAAAGCCTTTTTTGTGGCTGAATGCGGTGCTGTTCGTCGAGAAAGAAAAACTGCGAAGAGAAAAAAGTTGAAACTCCGGAACGCCTATAAAAGCAGTTCTTAACAGCGTTTCATTCACTTCAGGTGTTCGAAGAAGTACGCAGTGACTACTTCTGGCTTTGTCAGTCGTGGTCAGAAGACTGACGTTCGCGTAGCTGTGATTTTTTGATGACGTTTGAAACCAAATACGCGCAGTTGTGGGGAATTACGAAGCTGCAATTGCGTATTTTAAGGCTGACTGTGCTATGGCACGGTGTGGTATGCAATAAATCAAGCATCCTTACCATAGATAAACTTCGTGATGAATGACAAATTTTCCATTCTTTTTGCAGAAGACAGACATAAAATCCAATTTAAGTTTCGAGTTTTGAAAGACAGTATGTCGGAACATTCTGCTATGCCGAAGAGCAGACCAGCGAACTTTTGGATCCGCTTCATTCGCGTTATTTTCACAACACTGTTCCTGTGCCACCTGATTTTACTGACAGCTGGAGTCGAATCGGTCGACGCGCGCTCCGTGAAACCAACGCGACACTGCGGCAAAAAAGCTGAAAAATTTCTACAATGGCTTTGCAATGATCGAAACTTTCGTTTCACTTTTCCTTTCAGAACCCACGGTGAGTTATTTTTCTGTATATTTTTGTTTCTTTTCAGCAAGATTTTATCTCTTTGATTTTAATCATTTTTACCTGCAAGTTCCTTTTTGCTCTTTAAGTTTAGCATGCAGTTAGTGAGGATTAAAGTGAACTTTAATTAGATTTTGGTAAGTAGTTTTGCATGGATAATGGAAAGGGTGTCCTTAAAGTTTCGGAGCGTTCCAAACAGTTGTTATGAATTGAAGTCTTCAGCGTGTATAACTATTTTTTTAGTGATTCTACGCCATCGACGACTTCCAAACAAAAGAGTAAATCCTTTCCTGTATCAAGCCGTGAAGTGTTGCAAATTTGGTTGCGATCTGGGGGGTTACAAGTGGATGTGCGCCCTACACCGCCGCTTGAAGAACTGAGAAGCCGAAAGGCGACAACCACAATGCGCCAGACGTTTGCTACTGAAGCATCCTCTTTCGTGATAAGCCGTGGCTAACTTAAACCAATCGTTTTCAACTTGAGAGGGATGAAAGACTTCTGCAGTTCCGAAAAGTGAAACAACATGATTGCGTCAAGAGTCAGTTTTGTCCATTTGAAGATGATTGCACAAAAATGGCTGAGTATCTGACAATCTACTTATTGCAAGCGTCTTCACTGTGAAAACTGTTTCTATTTATTCACTTCATCGTCGATGAGAATTACTTCACGTTAAACTGCTCGTGCTGTGTAGACAACAAGAATTTGAATATTTTGGATTTAAATTAAATTTTCGTATGTTTTTTCTCAGCCAAATTCTTCCTCGCAATGGTAATATCATAATGTCTCCTTAAAACTATTTGTTTTCTCGCATGTAGTACTTAGATTAACCATTTGACGAAGCATTACGTCTACAATAAACTACACTTTAATTTCGAACCTTGATAGTTCTCTTCAAATTTGTGTTGCGGCGCATCAGGTTCTTAGTAAGAAAGCAATGTCGACTCGAATAGAAATATTTTCGAACAAGGCGGAATCCCCAAAAATCTTTTTTTCCACTCTTGCAAATCAGCGTTGCGATGGAGATATCGGTATTTGACAAATAGCAATGCCACAACTGCATGGGTTCCTGCCATTACTTTATGTGCAAACGACCGATCCGTTGGTAGGCACAGCCGATGCTACTCCTGCTTGCTGAAGTGATAAGTTTTAAAGTTTGTTTTTAATTTGGCAGTTTAACTTCCTGTCAGACTTGAGTGAAGTAAAATCGGGCGAACTGGTTATATATGCTCTCTTCGAAGACAGTTTTTGCTTACATGTTTCTAACGTTCTGTACCGACCATGCCTCACTGAGGTTACTTGTTGTTGAGCGGAATTTTGTATTTTTACTATTTATTGTTTGTTTATTTTTCTTAACTGCACTTGGCGGTTATTTTATAAACGATGCTAAGTTTTTCAGTTTGATACACATTCCGCTTAAATAAATTGTGTATAGTTTAACTGCGTTTCATACTATGTGCAATCCGTTCACGGAATTCATAGGTTGCAGCAAACGTTCTACCTATTATCCAGGCTCTTCAGTGGTTCCCAATCTTTTTCTGCTCTTGCACCACTTGGGGATCCGGTACTGTCACTGCGAACAACCTTGTTCCAGGAAAACACATTCAACCAAATAACATTCAATCAAACGTTTAGAAAACTAGACTTGACAAAAAAGTGGCATGTACAAAATGCCTGTGAGAAACATGATGGCCATTGTTAAAAACCAACAGAAAAAGTACACAGAAATGCAAGAATTTACAAACAGATCCCGATAATTAAAAGCAAAAACTGTGGATACAGTTTTTTTGTGAAGAAAAGCAAGTGGGCCTACTCGCGTATAACACTGCAGGCCTTCTCGTACTACAAGTGGTACGCGTACCACAGTTTGGGAAACACTGGATTAAATCATCTGCTAATTTTTTAGGAAAACATGGAGTGCTGAATAATAATAATAATAATAATAATTCATGCATTTATAAAGCGCCGAAATCCGACATGTCGCTCTAAGGCGCTGAACAATGACGTTGCGGAAGTGACATGCAAAGCGAATTAAAAAATACGTTAAAATACACTAAAAACATACTGAACGACAATTTTGAGGAAAGGCAGAATTAAAAAAGTGAGTTTTGAGCAGTCTTTTGAACGAGGAGAGGTTCGCAGCATCTCGCACTTCCTGCGGCAGCTGAAAACGTGGGAAGAAAATGTATCCGTTTTTTATGGACGTTATTAGCTTTTTGTAGCGTAAATGCTGACTTTATCCTCTTAGTGCGAATCTTTAAAAGAAGAGAAATGAAAATGACATGCCAAGTTCTTGCAGAAGTCTCGCCTTTTCTTAGACATGCGGAAGTAGGTTTTTGATTATTTTAGAAGGAAAAAACGCTATGTTCCTTATGCTGGCATTTCTTCATTCGCAAGCAAAACAAAAACGAGCTTTAGCGATTTAAAGAAATGAAGTTTACAGAGAAACTTTAAAACGATGCTTTGTTGGTGACAAAATACAATAATAAAGCTTCTTAGGTTTTGTGGCAGAAAAATTATCAAGTGCCGAGAATAATTTTTGCAAGATCACTAAGAATTTTATGCCATAAAACTTATTACAACCACTTGTCTGCACAAGATGAAGACTTTACAAGAGACGTATTAAAAAATTTCAGATTTCAAATATTTACAGATTGACAAATTTATGATAAAACAAAGCAACGTTGGTTCTGTCTTACCATTATTTTCAGCAGTGTTCGATATCGCACAGAGCAGACTATGTGCTTATGTGGTGCGCTGCACAAACTTCCAACCCAATAATGAGATATAAAGAAAGATGATTTGAAGTCTCCTATCGATTTCGAGCAATGTCATCAATTTTATTTCAACTATCGCGGAGGCAAAAGCTGTTAGCGTGCAAGTTTTCTAAATTTGCCTCAGTTTTAAATTTGGATGCACTAGTACTTAGGAAGATGAGTGCATTTCACTGATTTGTCTATGGTAAGCTGCCCTTAGGTTCATCGCTGCCCAAAAATGCTAAATCTGCTTTGTGGAGTGTTAGCAGCTTACAGAAATCGGATTGGCAGAAAAATGCGTTCGCACGTGCTCCGATTGATATAATAAGTCATGCTTCCATAAATCTGCAATATCACGTAGCGCGGACATGATGATTTGGCTGGCGGAAAAAATCATTTTTGGATGTTTTCTTTCCTCTAATTTTTCGTTTGAGAGATACTTAGCGGGCGAACATTTGGAGGGCGCCAAGTCACGCGCTAGTGCAACGCATAACGCGAAGACAAAGTACGTTAGAAGAATTTCTCCTCAGAAAAAATTTCTAAAAAATGCTTACGGGAGTTTTTACTCGTCACTTTGTCGCATCCTCTTTCATGGACATGTTCAGACTCAGAGAAAAACTCACATAGAAGCTACTCCTCACAGATCAAATATCACAACACAGCAAAACGAGTGTCACGCCAGCTCTTTTATTTATAGGAGAAATTGTAACTGAGCCTGCCGGAATAGCATTCGTGTCAGGTTTCAAGCAGTTGGAGCCTGTGAACTTTTAGCCGTTTATGGCAACGGAACAAGGTTGTTCGTGTTCGGTCTCCTGCGCTGCGCGTTCTCGGCGCAGAGTGCTTGGAATGTTTGCGGAAGAAAACGTAACGAGATACGGGATTTGAAGCGCAGAACTTGATCAGCGCTCGCTAATGCTTGCCACCGATCATCATCACTCCGTCCACACTGCCCGGTAGCGAATCTCTTTGATTACAGTGGTTGCGTCCATGTTTACAGCCAGGCTTGAAGGTACTGACGTCAGCGGATTGCGCCGCACCTGTAAATAATAATTATACGATTAATTGCATAATCGGCGGAAGTCAACCGGACAGGTCGGTAAACCAAAAGCAAACTTTCGATCGAAGTCCAGTTTGTGCCCTGCCATAGCGAGGTAGCGAGCGGCGTGCAACCGCAATAAGAACTCCAACCACTAAGTTCGTATTGAAAGGAATAATTGACGGAAGCATCATCACACCAATTGTGTGCTGAATTCGTCGAATCTTCAGATGTAGCAATTTCGTCTTGGCATGCATTCTGGTGGACAACGATCTTCTTATTCCAATTGTTTTTTCTCAGGCAAGCCTGCTGTAGCTCTGAATGCAATGTAATTTTTGATCTGCTAGTACCTGTAGTTCGGAGGATTTGTTTACGACACGCTTGATCAGTGTTCCCTTGCAGTACAAATATATTGTTTGGTACCTGCCGCATGTCACGTTGTGCCACAGATGCCCAGCTGTGGATGTAGCTGCCCTCTGAAAACACTTGAAAACGATGTTTGTGAAAAGAAATTGATATTGCTTGGGAAAAATACAGCAAAAGACGTGAATCAAGGACAAATTATGTGAATGATGATGCAGTACTTCATTAAATTTTTCAAAATTGCGAAAAGTATGTGGATATATTCTCTTATATTTGGGTCTTTCGGACATTCACCGCAACAAGCGTGCAAGCTTCACAAAAATTGTCGAATTTCGGGAGAAGTAATTTCGATTTTGCAGATAAACTTTGGTTGCTGAGCAAAAACATTTGTGTTGAGCAAAAAGTTTCAAGTACGTTGCTCACAAATGTTGTGACTTTCGGATTTGGTACTCGAAGCATAAATTTCGGTCTGGGTGCTCCAACGTATTCTTACTAACTTCAGAACAACGGTAATGCTTTCAATCGTCAGCGTGTAGCTTTGTAACAAGCTTCTCAAAATTGGCATATTTTCAAGAATGTGTGTTTTCACTAGCTTAATGTAACTGATTCGTCGATATTTGAAACAATGTATACGCATTTCTACAGCGGCGTGTATATTCATCTAACGTCTTCACCCTCTCACTTTAAGCGTCTCAAGCTTTTCGCAAGTCTTCATTTTCGATCATTGAGCCCTGAATGTCGAGACGCTTCTCCGAATCGAGAGATCCCAGCTACGTTGGTTCGGCCATGTGACCAGACCGTCCCAGGAAAGATTGGCAATGCAAGTCCGGCTGGCTACACCCACAGAAAAACGGCCCAGAGGCCGCCCAAGGAACAAGAAGAGTGACTATATCTCCCACTTTGCTTGGCTCCACCTTGGTGTGGAGCCAGCAGAACTATCTTAGATTGCTGTTGACCGTGAGGTATTTCGAGTCCTCTCAGGGCTGTTGGCCCCGCAACCCTCCCCAGATGAAAATCGGCTATGAAAATGAATGAATGAATGAAGTAAAACTTCTGCGTGAATGATTAAGGATTGCGGAAGTTGCGGGCCCATGATTAGTTGTAAACTCCTGGTCTTAATCAGCAAACTAGTCATAGTTAAAGAATTTGCACTAAAAATCGAAGATGAAACATGTCTCTATTGAATATTGAATAATGGTGTTATGTGCTGTACGTAAATCAGAATCAATGCTCAATTATCGTAAAAGCTGCAAGCAATTGCAAATTTTACCTTTTATGAAACGAACCGCTGTGATCCCAAAAGTTGTTGCAGACAGAGAAATAAATAATACAGTGGATCGTGACCGAACAGTTACTAATTAGTTATAGGCAGCCTGCTTATAAGCAGGCATAGACGTACGGGCGGGGGATCTGCAGGGTTTCCTTTATCTTAGCGCTGTAAAATTTGTTAAAGTCAGACCAAAGAGGATAGCGTTTTGCGAATCTTCAGGGCAGGCGTAATGTTTGCGAGCAAAATAACAAAATTCAGGGAGGAGTGAACATGAAACGTTTCCGCGAAAAATGGTGAAGCCTAGACGTTTTCTTTTGGTAGTCTCTGTTCGCAATATGTTGATGATTTTTTCCTCCTCTCTTAGCCTTTTCAATAAAATTCCGTCAGAATTTCACATGGTGCAGATTCACCTTCCGCAAGCAAGCTACACTGCAGCCGGCGTCTAAAACCGGAGCAATCACAAATTGTTCGGGTCGAACCTTAACATTGCTTTTCCGTATTCCTATGGAAACGTCAAACAAGATGGTGCATATAACAAAACGGCACCGGTAGAAGCATGCGCCAGCCACACAGCACTATTGGAAGCATGTTGTAACGCGAGTGAGTGTAGCATGGCAGGTATACTTCTCATACTATACAACAAGCAGGAACAGAGAACAGCACGCAAATGGTGGCTTAAAGTGTTTGTTTTATTGTCCAACAAGCATTACGCGGGTGTTGCTGCTTTCTGTTCATCCTCACCTGAGCGTCGAAAGGTAAACGCGAGGTGGTTTTCAATTAATGCTTGCTTTTTTAATTCGTGAATATTGTGGTAGGAACATTTACCCAAGTTAAAAATAATACAAAACTTTACACTTTTGATTGATTGATGAAGCAAACTGTTCTAGTGATAAAAAGGTTGCATTGCGAAAACTATGTTTAAATGTCAGAAACGTGGTTTCGAAAACGCCTGAAACCGATGCGGTTTGTTTTCTCAGAGATTCTGGTTCCGTGTAACGTTTTTTTTCTTAGCTGTAAAAGTATTCTTTTCGATGCAGTCATTCACAAGATGTCAGCCTTTGCGTTAATTTTAGATGACTATCAGGCAGGCATAAAGTGGCCAACTGTTTTAAGGTTGCAGTAGTTACGTAACAGTGTTAGTTATCATGCAAAAATAACCAGACTCAGGCAGTCTGCTCAGCCAGTTTGTTTTTTTTGTAATTGTAATGGTCCTATGCAATGGTGCCACTCCTGTGTTTTTCCACTAGATCTAGTGTTTTTTTCATTTCATCTAGTGTTTTAGTATTTTTTACGGCTATCTAGTGTTTTTATGAGTGAGCTGAATGTAATTAATTACACAATTTTGTGTAATTGTAACTTTAATTGAGACCTTTTCATTTAGTGCAATTGTAATTTGCTAAAAATTCTACCGAATTAAATCTTAAATTACACAAGACAATATAATATGTTTTGAGTTAAATCACTGCGAAGTCACTTGGTCATTGGTCAAAAGTTTCAGTGACCTGTACAAACAAAGTTGCTGCTATCTCCCGGTTTCTTTGTCTCTGGTTTACAAGAGTTGCACAATCAATGTCTACGGTTGGCAGTGCAACGCATTTTCTGGGCATTTTCACTGTGTGTAAATTGGCTTTTGTAATCTAGTGTTTTTTTGTGAATCTAGTGTTTTTTAATCTAGTACTTTTCCATAACAACAGAGTGGCAACACTGGTCCTATGCGTGGACACTGTGGAGACTGGAGAGACCTTTGTCGAAATCTGCCAAGTTCTACGTTTGGCTTTGCTTTAAATTGCTTGCTGCATTTCTTGACGTAATGGTGATCAATATTAGTGAATGTTGAAAAACACGACTGGTGGTGAAATGCAGAAAATAACTGTACGATATCCCAACTGTAACGCAATGTTAGACAGAAAAAAGTGTGCTGGTTCGCCCATAATTAGAGTAGAATCCGGTTTTACTGCGGTTTTATGAGGGAATGGTTGGCTCGCCCTGACAATCTACGCATGACATTTTAGGCGCCACTGCATGCCGCAGTCTGGTGGTGGCCTAAAAGAAATGAAATGAAACATTACAACTTCAAGCTAGAAAGCTTCCACAAAGCACTAAAGAACCGCCCGGGTTCACGAAGATTTATATTCTAGTGAGAGATTTATTGCAAAATAATCCGTTGTCAAAAGAATAAAATGTTATGTTTGTCACAATAGCTCTCAGGTCGGATTTGGTTTTCACGTTGCTACTAGCTACCGTTACCGCTGTTTTATACGTAAAACGACTTACTGAACTTGTATTGTTGTCGGCAGTGCCACGGAAATGGTCTATGTTGGTGTTTGGCAACTTGCAGCAGTTTGAGAAGCAAGGTTGCATGTAACCTGTATTGCAATAAACATGTATAAAAGCTAGTACGGCATAAACCGCAAACAAGAAATGCAATTGTTCATGAATACAAATGAGTGCAAAACAAAAAACGACAGCGATGGTAATTAGCGGTTTCCTCACTTTTCCGGCGTCGTTAAGTCCCACTATGGCAGACAATTGATTCTGTCTCTTGCAGAAAGTTAAATCACAGATTGAAATAGCAGCTTAAAATTTCCTTAAGCTTCATCGGAGCGCTGAGACAGCTATGACAGACCTGGAAAGACTGAGTTCTATGAAGTTTAACAAACAAACAACATTACACTTGATGTTGCTAACCGCTACTTTCCATGGAAAAATACTTTGAAAATAACACTTTTATTTGGCTGAAGATAAAAACAAGGATTTGGAGTGTTTAGCGCGAGTACAGACTTATCAATCGTTGGCAAATTAAAGTAGTTGAAGAGAAATGTTTTCTAACGTTTTAATACTTTTGCACGGGTGTAACAGGAGCCCCCAGAGTCGTATTGGGAAGGAACATGAAAGTTTATGGAGGCTCAGCTTGTAATAGAACCAGTCATATGCAATCGATGTTTTATGCAGTAGCATGAAGCAGAAAATAATTGTTTTCTGTGTAATAGTTTCCTGACTTTCTGAGCTCAAAAAGGCAAATTCGAACGACTGGCTTCACCCTGGCCTCACCGTATAATTTTTAGGAATTACCTTTTTTATTACATTTCAAAGGTTACTTTACATTTTCCGACTAAAACACACTCCAAAATTGTATGTTTATCAAAATGTGAGCACAGTCTGAACTTTCTCATCTTTCGCTGATCAAATGTTTGCGCGTTTAGGTGACTGACCCGGCAGCTGCCACCCAGGATCGAAGCAATTGAGCTGCATTGATTCGACGATAAAAATCTGATTGAGAATTTGATCCGAATGTTGCGCAAACAACTCCTTCCTGCTTTTGTAGATTTTCGAGTTTATCGGCGCGTTTCGCGTCACTCCACGTGTTTTCACAAAATCAAAGAAAACAAAGGGCTGTGGCATCAAACTTGTTACATAGGTCATTGAATATTGAGGGTAACATCCGTACACGTCAGACAGCTTTTCATTGCTTTTGTACAGTTCATAAGGTTTGATATCGCCAAACTTTACCATTATCGCTGAAAAGCATCAGCAATTGGCGTTAATCACTGCAAATTTTATCACTCTCGAGCAGCTTGCACGCCTGTACAGGTGTACCTTGTTGCAATATCCGCATTATTTCCAATTATCAGAAACTGGTGGTTTCTGAGCTGCTGCTACTTTGATATGTTTTGCTAAATAACTACTGTACAATAAGTTCATTGTTTATTGAATCCTTTCACAGGAAATAGACACTGAGATCTTACAGAGCATATATTTCGCCTGCTACGTAGGCATCATCAGCTCTTATTCAGATAGAATCTAACCAAGTTCACTGTTTTTCTTTTATAGGAGTAACTTCATTTGCTGAACAGCTGATGAATATGGAAAGCGTGGCATAGAAATTTTTGTGATACAGAAGATCTGTACTATGCAAAGCCCAATTCCCGAAGACGTGAACGTTCCGTTCCAATTGTATTGTATCTTAGTACCTCCAAAAGTCCGGGCAACTGATGACAAGCTTTGCTTATTGTAGTTTAATCAAATACGATGCTCTTAGTGACGAGTCCGGTGATTTTGAGTTTGAGTGCAAAATGAAACCCACCTCAAAAGGTAACTTTACATTAACCCTTTCAAGTACAGTAACCTTTTTCTTCAGCGAAGAGCAAGTTGGGTTTGGTATTCGAAACAATCGAAAGTCGCTCTGACGCAAATGCAGCGAATGCATTTGCTTTTCCACGCTGCTATACTTGCAATCAAACCGGATACTTTCCTCAATACGGGTTGATCGACGATGGTCGACACTGGTAGCATAACCTTTTCCAGCAACATGATGTCATTCAGGTCGTGATTTGGCAATCTTTCATAGGAATTTACTGACTAAACCACCACAATGTCACCGCTTTAGAAACTACCACTAATGAAGCATCGAAATGCTTCATTGTGGTAAACTGTTGCATGAAGTCGGATTGACGCTGTAATTCCGATCAGGCAAATATTTTCACCCTCAAAGCCAAAGACAAACGCAATAAATCTGGTCGGGTTACGGTTTGATTGACAGCCGATAAGGTATGTTTCCTGCTCTTCTTTGATGTCTTTTCAACCGTTTGGCATGAACTATAACCATATCTCTTTGAGTGTGGCTAAGACGCTTTGAAAAAAACATTCCAGCGTACCTGCACGTTTACCAATGATTTCTTGGTATTCAATGGAAATACGATATAACTGCTTGATGGCAAAATGTTGAACAAAAAATTTAGAGTTTGAATCTCTGGTGCTACTGACGATATTGGACCGTTCAACTCAAGCATGTGTATTTGTAAATGAAACAAGTTAGGTGATTTTATTGAATATCTAATATGCTTGCAGGTGTACTTGAGTGTATACAAGTCAGACCTCGTTTATCCGGACTACTTTGTTTCGTCAAATAATGTCGGTTTAGCGAAGTATTTGGATAATCGGAACCGAAAGTATAAGGAGCGAAATTCTTTCCAGAGCAAAGGCCAATAAGTTAAACGAATGTGACGATGTGCAGTACAGCAGAACTCGCCTAAGCGGAAACTCAATGGGGAACAGAAGAAAACTTAGACGAACTGTCAACTTAAGCAAATATGTAAGCTACAGGGTGACACAAAAAAAAACGGTCATCACCAAAAATCGAATAACTTCCAAAATTTTATTTAGATTGACACAAAACTTCAGCTACATTAGTTCAAGCCTGTGCAGCAGACATCTCCAATGTTTCAAGTCTGTACTACAAAAACTGTTTGTTTCACTGGCGCTCAAAAAATGTGCTCCAAATGAGCTCCCCGGCGCTGCAGGTACATTTGGATCCAGCGGACAAAGTTCTCGATGACCCTCCCACATTCCTCCCTTGGGATCGCTCTTATTGCTGCTGTGATTGCTGCCTTCAGGTCAGGGATAGTCTGGGGGTTGTTGCCATACACCTTGTCCCTA